>Ga0078972_1004750_pt1 | contig 36309 bp, 26 predicted proteins | sample YelNatPaOPGAMG01_FD_67568 | JGI IMG/M metagenome (GOLD analysis project Ga0078972, IMG submission 67568) | Hot spring thermophilic microbial communities from Obsidian Pool, Yellowstone National Park, USA - OP-RAMG-01 (SPADES assembly) (version 2) | ecosystem: Environmental > Aquatic > Thermal...
CAACATCGCTGAAACCTGGAACGACATCCAGGGCAATAACGCCTACCACGTTGTCACCGGCGGCGGCACGAACAACCCTGCCGTGCTGGACGGCTTCGTCATCACCGCCGGGCAGGCGAATGGGAGTCCGTTCCCCTACAACGCCGGCGGCGGGATGTACAATTACCAAAGCAGCCCGGCGCTGACGAACGTCACCTTCAGCGGCAACTCCGCCGGCGACGGCGGCGGGGGCGGGATGTACAACTACCAAAGCAGCCCGGCGCTGACGAACGTCACCTTCAGCGGCAATTCCGCTAAATACGGTGGCGGGATGTATGACGACAGCAGCAGCCCAGCGCTGACGAACGTCACCTTCAGCGGCAACTCCGCCGGCAGTGTCGGCGGTGGAATGTATAACTACAGCAGCAGCCCCACGCTGACGAATGTCATCTTCAACGCCAACACGGCCACCTTGGCTTATGGCGGCGGGATGTCCAACGGGTACAACAGCAACCCCAAGCTGACGAATGTGACTTTCAGTAACAACTCCTCCCCAGACGGCGGCGGGATCTTCAGCTGGAGTAGCAGCCCGACGCTGACAAACGTGGTCTTCAGCGGCAATTCCGCCTCCCAAAATGGCGGCGGGATGTACAACCAGAGTGGCACCAGCACGCTAACGGACGTCACCTTCAGCGGCAATTCCGCCTCCTACAATGGCGGCGGGATGTACAATAGTGGCAGCAGCACGCTAACGGACGTCACCTTCAGCGGCAACTCCGCTGGTAATTATGGGGGCGGGATGTTAAACAGCAACAGCAGCCCCACGCTGACGAATGTCATCTTCAACGCCAACACGGCCGCCTCGGGTTCTGGCGGCGGGATGTCCAACTGGAACAACAGCAACCCCACGCTGACGAATGTCACCTTTAGCCACAACTCCGGCGGTAACTACGGGGGCGGGATGCACAACAGCAACAGCAGCCCTACGCTGACGAATGTCATCATGTGGGGCGATACAGTCAATAACGGGCCGGAAATCTACAATGAAAGCGCCACCCCCGCCATCTCCTATAGCGACATCGATGGCTGTGGCAACTCGATTACCGGCTGGAATACCGCCTGTGGCACGGACGGCGACGGCAACATCGACGCCGACCCATACTTTGTGGATGCCGCGGGCGGCAACCTGCGCCTGCAACTCACCTCCCCGGCCATTGATGCCGGGAACAACGTTGCTGTCCCCTCCGGGGTCACCACCGACCTGGACGGTAAGCCGCGCTTTTGTGACATCCCCACCGTTCCCAACAAAGGCAATGGTACACCCCCTATCGTGGACATGGGCGCTTATGAAGCGACCACGGTTTTCCTCCCCCTCGTGCTGCGCTAAAACCGAGTGTCCATATCTTTCAAATAACAAGGAGAGAAGAGAATGAAGGCTCATGATTGCTTTCATTCTCTCTTCCTCGTCCGTTTGAGCGCTTACTCATTTCCATGACAACCTTCATGCTACAACATTTTTATTTTGTTATCAAATATATGACAAATATATAACAGCTGGGAGAATATACGTGTATGCCTCTGGAAAAATTTTTACTGATATTTATCATAAAAAAAGATCGTAATGTGTGGCATGCCATAGAGGCGGAAGAAATTGTCTGAGAGCTGGAAACCCGCGCCGGGTCACCGTTGAGTTTGCCGGATTTGGAGAGTTTACAAGAATAAAGGCTCTCCCGCTGGTTCTGAAACCAGCGGGTGGGTCTGACCCAAACCGTCCATGAAGAACGCCTGCATACCCAAAGGACGCCCTCCTTGGAGTATTCGTTGTTTATTCGTGGACGGTTTCCTTTTACCGACCTTTCAAGGAGTTATAACAATTATTGTAATTACTCAGCACAGCTGTCATTGCGAGAGAGCGTACTTTGCGACCGAAGCAATCTCCAAGCCAGCAGGGAGATGGCTTCGCTTTGCTACTCATGACAAATATCGACAGGATTTACAAGATGAACACGATTGTTTTTATTGAGGGGATATGACTATGCTGAGTTCACAAAGAGCGCAGTAAATAAGCTCATTATGTAACTATCTACCACTACAGGTTGCGCAGATAATTTGCTATCACACAAAAAGCCTTTGATCATGTCATTTCCTCTTCGAATGCCGCCTTCCGGCGGTATAGTCGAATCTCGCCATGACAGGTGCCGGTCGAGAGATGGCTTCATAAACTCGTCAGGATAATTGTTTCCCATAACAATCTTTAATAATAGCTGAGTAGTTACCAATTATTCTTATCTTTGGATGACTTTTGAAACAATAACACCGAATTAGCGCAAATTCATCTCTCGTTCGCTTGACATCCCATTATCGCACGCTACAATATTTTTAATACCAGTTTCCTTGAAAACGAAGCTTATCACGATGGTGAAAAAGTCGAAATCGCCATTAATTATTCTGCTCGTATTGCTAGTTTTCAATAGCTCTGTTTTTCATTCCCATCCCGCAAGGTTTCCCTTTCTAGGCTTTTTTTGGCGATGGTTGCCTGCGCGTCAATCAGATACGCTGACACCTATTTGCCAGGTTCAAGGAAAAAGTTTTTCTTCTCCTTATTTCGACAAAGATCATCCAGTCACTGTCTATGTGCGCGGCATCGTAACCGCCGATCTCGATTTAAAAAAGGCGTTGTTTGCAATCCAAGAAGAACCTTGTGATAGTGATCCATATAACCATACATCCAATGCCATCTGGGTTTATATACAATCCAAAGCTAATCTCGTCAGCGCCGGCGATTTTGTCGAGGTTCATGGAAAAGTTAGCGAATATTTTGGCCGCACCGAAATCGTTACAACCTATGACCAGATTTGGGTGCTCTCTTCGAACAACCCATTACCGGCAGCCCGAGAATTAACGCCCCCTCAAGACAATGGGGATTCCGATTATTATTTTGAAAATTACGAAGCTATGCTGGTTCATATTAATTCCAGTCAGGTAGTCGGTGCAACCGACTCCTATGGTGACACCTGGATTGCCCCTTCCAATCTTGGTTTATCCCGCTTGTTTCAGGATAACCCTCATGGGACTGGGGGTGTGCTTGCCATTGATGATGCCGGCTATGATAAACTTGATCCACCGCTCAAAATAGGCGATCAGGTTAACGAAATTTCTGGTGTGCTCGATGAAGCTTATGAGGCTTATCGGATCTACCTGCTCGCTCCCCCACAAGTGGTCGAAGCCCCAACCGCCCCTCTACCTCAGGCAAGTCCAAAGCCATTCCCGGAAACGTTTCGTTTAGCAACCTTCAATTTGGCGAATTTATTTGACACTGTGGATGATCCGGCAATAAATGACACGATTGTATCTTCTCCCGAATACCAACGAAGGTTACACAAACGTGCGCTTGTAATCCATGACATCCTTGGTGAACCGGAATTAATCGCTGTTCAAGAAGCCGAGACCCAACAAGTATTAGCGGATTTAATTGCTCAACCAGAAATAAGCGCTCATTACGATATTGTTTGGAAAAATACATCCGATAATCGTGGTTTGGATACTGCCTTGTTGTACCAAACCGATCGGATTGTCATCCGGACCACTTATCAGGAACAGGCTTGCACTTCATTGGAAGATGGCCTTGGTCCAGATGGAAACCAGGATGTTTACGATCCAAAAAACAACCTCACCTGCGATACCAATAATGATGGCGTTCGTGATGGGAACCGCCTTTTTTCCCGTGAGCCTCTCATTATTTTCTTCGAGGTATTGCCGACAGAGGATCAACCAGCCAGTAACCCGCTCATTCTTATCATCGCTCATTTCAAATCAAAAGTGGAGGATACACCATCAACCCTCTACACCTTAACCCGCCGAACCGAAGAAGCCGCTTATGTTGCTACATTAGTTCAATCTTATCAATCACAATATCCGCAATATCCTATTATCCTTGCTGGTGATCTCAATGATTTTCCCACCTCACCCCCCTTACAAAAATTAAATGCCAGCGGATTGTATAACTTGACCCTTAATACTGAATATTCCAACCGATATTCTTATGTGTACCGCGGAGTTTCTCAGGTGACGGATTATATTCTCGAAATGCCAGGGAAACCATGGCACAGCTCATGGATCGAACCGCTCCATATTAACGCTGATTATCCTAATGACTGGGCAACGAATATAGGAAAAGCAAACTCTCCCATTGGCAGCTCCGATCATGACCTCTGGCAAGCCATCTTTCGACCTACATATTATCATTACCTTCCGCTAGTCCTGACCAAAATGCGTTAATGCAATACGTGATAAACAATCTGGAAACACAATGGACATCACCGGGCCTGCTATACCAACGGGCTCTTAAACTGGCGGATGACCATTACCACTTTCCCCTGCACTTCCACATTCTCGGGATTATTGATAATCCGTGGCTGGTAATTGGGGTTGGCAGGCTGCAACCGCACCTTGCCATTTTCTAAATAGAAATATTTCAATGTCGTTTCCCGCTCATCCTTTAACCAGATTGCCACCATATCGCCGTTGTGCACTTCTTTGACCGGACGCATAATCACAATATCCCCTTCATTGATCATCGCATCAATCATGGAATCACCACGTACTTCTAGTGCAAACAGTTCGTCGGGTTTTTCGCGCTTGGGAAATAAACTGCTGGCAACCGCTACGGCATGTTCGGGGTCGAAACGGGCAAAATCACTATCCGGGATAGGCAGCGGTTCACCAGCTTGAATACGACCAACAATGGGGATGGAAAATAATTCTTCAGCGGTTTGCTGGAGTTTTTGGGCAGTTTGCCGTAATGACCCCAAAACCTTGGTTTTCACGTTTTCCGGCAATTGCACCAAGCGGATCCCGCGCGAAACGCGGCTATCCCTTTGAATATAACCCATTTCCTGGAGTTGGTCTAAATAATAATTAACCAAAGAAGTGGAAGTGATGCCGGTTTTATCGCAAATTTCGCGAATCGAAGGGGGGTAACCCAACTCGCTTTGAAATTGTTCTAATACCTCGAGGATGCGTTTGTGCCGTTCACTCAGCCCTTGCATTCTTCGTCTTGCCATCATATTGGTTACTCCTTTTCCTTCGAACCGGGGTGCTAGTCTTTCGATTCTCGCTCGCATGTGAGAGAATCACGCCGCTGTTTTCTAGCATCCATTAACAGATTATTTGTGCTATTAATATAACACGAACAATCGTTCTATGTCAAGGGTTAAATACAAGCACTTCGACTAGCTCAAAACAGCGCTCAACCCACGGATTAACGCGGATTGAGTAGCGTTCGTTGTGTATCGAAACCCACTCTTCAATAAACAATCTTGTGCTTCTTGCAAATTCTATCCATATTATGGAATGAGTAGATGAAAAATTCCCGAAAACAGTCAGCGCGGTTACAATTATTATCAAAGAGAAACTCTAGCCATACAAAGGGAGCAAATCATGATCGAAGCCAGCTATCATTTCCCACGCGGTTTTTTATGGGGTTGCGCCACCGCATCCCACCAAGTTGAAGGAAACAATACCAACAATTCCTGGTACTGGTGGGAAGGACAACCCGGCAAAATCTTAAATGGGGATCGCAGTGGTTTAGCCTGCGATTGGTGGGGCGGACGATGGCGCGAAGATTTTGACCGCGCGGCTAGCGGAAACCAAAACGCCCATCGCATGTCGATTGAGTGGAGCCGGGTCCAGCCCGCGCCAGATCGCTGGGACGAGGATGCCCTGGATTATTACCGGGAAATGCTGCAAGGTTTGTATGAACGGAAGTTAACACCATTGATCACCTTACACCATTTTTCTGAACCGCTTTGGTTTTTGGAAAGTGGCGGCTGGGAAAACGAACAAGCAGCCGACATATTCGGAAAATACGTCCGCAAAGTAGTGGAGGCGATGAAAGAATATGTCAATCTCTGGGTAACCTTCAATGAACCCAATCTCTATGTAGCACTTGGTTATGTGCAAGGCATCTGGCCGCCCGGCAAAACGGATTTAAAAACCGCTTTCCGAGTAGCCCGCAGTGTCGTGCGTGCCCATGCCCATGCGTATCAAATCATCCATTCTCTCCAGCCGGATGCGCGGGTAGGGTTAGCGCATCATTATCTGGCGCTAATGCCGGATAAAAACTGGTCGCCTCTGGATCATTTAGCGACCAATTTATTGAATACAACTCTTAACGAGATGATTACCAACCCATTGAGAAATGGAAAATTGAACCTGATCCTTTACCAGAGCAGCATTCCGGAAGCAAAGGGCGCTCAGGATTTCTTGGGATTGAATTATTACACCCGCTCACACGTTGCTTTTGATCTGAGCAAAGCTAATGAGATGTTTGCTCGGCGCTTCTTTCCCGAAACTGCCGAATTGAGCGATGGTGGACATATTGCCAATGATCCACTCGGCTTTGCCCAAGCTCTGCGTTGGGCAAACAGCTTCAAAATCCCGATCATCATCACTGAAAACGGGGTGAATGATATCGAGGATCACCTTCGCCCGCGCTATATCTTGCAGCACCTTCATCAGCTTTGGCGGGCAGTAAATTTTAATTTTCCCATTAAAGGATACTTCCATTGGTCGTTAGTGGACAACTTCGAATGGGAACGCGGATGGACACAGCGCTTCGGGTTATGGGCGCTCGATCTGCAAACACAGCAGCGCACGCGCCGTCCAAGCGCTAACCTTTATGCCGAGATCTGCCGTGAAAATGGGATAACGTCTGCCATGGTCGAAAAATACGCTCCAAACATCTTCGAACAGCTCTTTCCGGCATAGATAACCTCATAAGGAATAGAAACACAATGAACTTGGCTCGATTGGTTTGCCGTCCCGCACTCCCGCAGGACACCCCTGCCATCCTCGAATTGACCCGCCACATCTGGGATGGCCACGATTATATCCCCTTCGTGTGGCAAGATTGGCTAAGAGACGAAGAGGGATTGTTGGTGGTGGCACAGCTTGGCTCACAGATCGTCGGCATGGGGAAGCTGACCAAAATCACCGCCGGAGAATGGTGGTTGGAAGGGCTGCGTGTCCATCCCGATTTCGAGGGGCAGGGCATTGCCACCCATATTCAAACATTTCTGCTCGATTTTTGGCAGAAAATCGGCAGTGGCGCAATTCGCTTAGTGACCGCTTCCCCGCGCATTGCTGTCCACCGCATTTGCCAAAAGAGTGGTTTTATAAAGGTGGCAGAGTTAAAGTCATTTAGCGCCTCTGCAATTCAACCTTCAGAAGAAATGGAACTCGGCGCTGCGGGGGAACATTTCGTTCTCATTACGGATCTTGAATGGGATGAGGCGTGGAAATTCATCGAAGAGCATCGTTGCCGCTCATCCTGGACGAGCTTTGTTGACCTCGGATGGCAATGGTGTCCACTGCATCGCGAAATGCTCCTTCAGTTTATTCAAAACAAGAACGCATACTGGTGGCGCGGCAGACAGGGACTGCTATTGGTTGGGGAAGATAAGGATGAAGAGAGTGGCGATGCATTTACATTGATCCGCTGGCTGGGGTGCGACTTTGCGAATTTAGCAACTTGTTTGCTGGATAGTCGCGTCATGGCTGCGAAACGTGGAAATCCCAAAGTTAGCTGGATTGCTCCATTCGATAAAGAGTTTGAGCAAGCTTTAATCACTGCTGGTTATGAGAATGATTGGGATTTTTCCTTGTATCTTTTTGAAAAATGGTATAATCCCGCAGAACCATAACGCTGTTATGGTGATCTTGAATACCTGCCGGAATGAAGGGCAGGGAAACGAATATGGAGAGGTAGCGTAGTCTGGCCTAACGCGCGCGCCTGGAGAGCGCGTGAGCCGAAAGGCTCCGTGGGTTCGAATCCCACCCTCTCCGCCTGCTAAAGACCACACCGCTCACCTTGTAAAGGTGGGTTTGTTTTATCATACTTACTTCAGGAGATACCAATAACATTCGTCTGCATGCTCGTCCTATACACCAACGAAACCCGCATCAACAAAACCCGTCCTTACTGAAACGTCAGCAGCAAGCCGGCTGTCATCAGCGCGCGGGCTGTCAGGACAGCTAAAAGCAAAAACACCACACCATAGATGATCATATCGCGGCGCTCCTGATGCCCGCGCGTGATCCCATACCCCACTGGGATAATCAACGCGCTGGCGATACCATAAATCGTATGAACCGGTTGCGCCAACTTATACTCCGTGAAAAAGTAAAGATACGTGCCAAAAGCACCCTGTATCAAAAGCAGGATTTCCGCAATGATCAATGCCCCCCAATAATTACTATCCACGCCGCGTTTCTTGACAATCCGCCAGATCGCCCAGATGGTCATGATCGCCGCGTAGTAAAAGGCAGTATTCCCCAAACGAGTGTGAATCTCTAGTGGTAAACTTTGAATACTTAAATCCATTGCTCATTCCTTTTTTATCAATTCTAACCCCTGTGTCAAAAGCCCTACTTGTGCAACCGCCAACCAGATAAAAAATAACGTGAGTATCGTTGCCGTCACATTGACCGCCTTTGGAATTTGTCTCCGGAACTGTTCCAAGCGGCTTTTTAACGTACTCGCCGATTCCTGATATTGCGTGATGATGGTATTCGCTTGTTCTAAACTGGTGTGGACCTTTGCCACTTCATCTTTTACTTGATCTACATTTTTCTGAACCAGGCTGAGATTGGCGTTTGTTTTTTGTAAATCGCCCTCCATCGAGCGAAAGGAGGCCGGCATACCATCTAAACTACTCGAAACATCTGCGAGAGCGACATTCAGTGGCACTTGCGGGTTATACGGTTTTGTGGGCAAGAATGGAATCGCAGTGAGTATTTTGAGAGCGTCATCGATGATCTTCGCGCTCGCTTGCGCTGCTTTTAAAGAAGTTTGAGTGGCAACAATGGTTTGCGGTAATTCTGTGCCTAAAATGTTACTTAGCGAATCTAAAACAGGCAGCGTGTCGGTGATCGATTTGGCTAAGACCTGGATGGTCTCATCCAGAGTCTGTACCGTTGACTGGGTGGTTTGCAATGCCGCACCCGCCACGCTAAGTCCTTGTGATGTTGTATCCAGAACCGAAACCGCTAAACCAATTTGTTCATCCAGCAGGCGTACGACGCGGTTTTTATAGCTCCAAATGCCCACTAGCCCCACAAGAGCCAGCACCAAGCCCAATGCGGCGGCAGTAACCAAGACAAACCCCAGGCTGCGGCGCAAATTATCCTTCATCCTTGTTCCATCTATGGCTTTGGTGTCCGTTGCTCTTCCTCACTGCTTTCTTCTAAATAGCCGATCAGCAAAACCAGAAAGCCACCGAAATTGGCCAGATCAGCCAGGTTGAACGCGTTAGGCAGCAGAACCACGAAAATATCAGTCACATAGCCTTGGATGAAGCGGTCGATTAGATTTCCAGTGAAACCGCCTAACAGCAATCCGAAAGCAACCCGCATATAGGTGGGCGATTGGGCAATGCGGGGATAAAAGATCAGAATCAGGGCGATGATCGCGACCGCGAGCCAGACAATCCAATTTCCCGCCGCTTCCCCTAACAGACCAAAGGCAGCGGCGGAGTTATCCAGATTGAGAATGCGGATCGAGCGGCCGAGGGAGGAAAATGGCACCCATGATTCACCCAAAGACAGGTTGGCGCGCACCAGAGTTTTGGTCAGCTGATCGAGAAAGATGACAGCCAACGGGAGTAAAATTAATGAGCGCCAGTGAGTTCGAATTGAGGAGAACATTGCAATCAACCACAAATCGAAAGAATTTATGGTGCCACCGGGGTTACCGACACACCCAATTGTTGTAACAAATCAGTAGCCTGGGCGCGCAAATCTTCATCCTGGCTCAGTTCGAGCACCTTGCGAAAGTCAGCAATGGCGTTATCATTCAATCTTTTTTGGCCATAAATCATTCCCCGTAATAAATACAATTGAGGATTTTGGGGATCTAATTCTACTGCCTTATTGATATCGAATAAGGCTTTATCAAATTCTTGCATCTCTGCGTATGCAGTAGCGCGATTGAAATATCCCCCCGGGTCATCCGGTACCATTTCGATGTATTTCGAATAATCTTCAATAGCTTTATCGAATTTCCCCATGTCCCCATAGGCAGAGCCGCGATTAAAAAAATAGGTGGGATTAGATGGTTCTAACTCAATGGCTTTGTTGTAATCAGCCATTGCTTCATCATACTTACCCATTTGAGCATAGATATTGGCTCGATTCGCATAGGCTTTGGCATAATTTGGATTCGCACTAATAGCGCTATTAAAATCGTCCAAGGCTCCCTGCAAATTATCCATATCGCCATACAGACTGCCTCTAGCATTTAGTGCAAAATAATTTTTCGGTTCCAATTCAATCGCCTTATTAAAATCTGCAATAGCGCCTTCTGTATCTCCCAATTGAGATTTTGTAATTCCTCTCTGAGTATAAGCGAGTGTATTGTTGGGATCTTCTTTGACAAGTTGATCAAAAATTTGTAAGGCATTTTTTAGATCTCCGCTTTTCAACAAACTTATTCCTTTTTCGTACAGACTTTTGGTAACATTTGTCTCGACCGCAGTTGCCAAACTGGTTGGTGTTCCATTATTCAATTCAGGAGTAAGCGATTCGATCGGTTTGGGTGTTGAGTTATTCGAACAAGCCGTCATTATAAAAATGAGGAATAGTACAAGAATAATTTTATGGATCAAGCTTTTTAGATGAGTTAATGTCATGAAATTGCTCCAAGATTATAAAGAGTAATGGCATTACAAACCAAGTAATGCAAAAGCTAATTATACATGAAAAAAGACCCTACAGAGTAGGGTCTTTTTTATTCAATCAGTCAGTTATTTTATTGGCAGGTATCGTAGCCGTATTTTGGCCAAATCCAGCTATCATTGAAGCAAGCGGATGGGGCCACATCATATAGGAAGTGGAATCTGCGATAATAGGTTCCGCCAAAATGACCTTTTGTGGTATTTCGGAGTGCACCATATTGAGTGTCATTCTCAGGAACGTGCTGTCCGTAGATGACTTTTGTAGAAGCGTTCAAACCGTAATATTGCATACTCCAAAAATTGGGCTTTTCCATTGAAGGTTCACCCCAGTACTTGGGAGTCCAAAATTGCTTCATGGATTCGCAACCAGTGAAGGTCAGGCGCAGATTGACATACATGTTCATTTTGCCCCAGGTTGTGGTTGTGTCACAGGCGGTTACCTGAGCGCTATAGTTAGTGCGTCGTTCAATATCGAACCGAGAAAGATATTGATAGGGGCTATTTCCATCCGGAGTGGCGGTCAAGAAATATTTCTGCACGCCATTATATTTTAGGGTAATGTAGACATTACTACCCGTGAAGTTCCAGACCGATAGGGTCGCCGGCCAGGGGCTGACTGCGGACAGCAACAGGGCTGCTAGCAGTACACCAAAGATGATCAAACGTTTGTTCACAATAAACCTCCTTTATAGGTTTTCAAAAGATTTTGGCATTTCGCCTTTTGTGAATTTCGCAACATCGCTCTCTTCCAGGCAGCACCTCCTTTCGGCACCTTTCCATTGGAAAGATTAATGTTGGATTAGTGAGATTATAACTTAATCGGATATGAGAGTCAAGGGTTTTTTGCTAATCTAACATTAATGTTTTTTGTTTATCTCCGCCAACTATTTTCTCAAGACTCCAGCCGCGTTTGTGCTAAGCCTATTATACTTCGAGAGAGCCTGCCTCGATACTGTGCGCTCAGTCTAGCCTGCCACCCCGACTCCTCCCTCACACACCCCTCGCCTCGTGCGCCAGGAAGAGCGCGGGCGCCCACAGAGTCGCACGTGCATATACGTAAGGGCGGGTTTGCCTAGACAGAATAACCTCCTCCAGACACACGTCACACTTGCGATCAGTCTATTCTTTTACGCCAGGCAAACCCGCCCCGACTCTCCAACGCCAGGCAAACCCGCCCCGACCGCGCCCCGACTCTCCTACGCACTCAGTCTAGCCTGCCATCCCGACTCACCTCGTGCGCCAGTAAGAGCGCGAGCACCACAGAGTCACGCGTGCATATACGTAAGGGCGGGTTTACCTAGATAAAACAACTTCCTCCAGATACCAGTCATACTTGCGATCAGTCTATTCTTTTACGCCAGGCAAACCCGCCCCGACTCTCCTACGCCAGGCAAACCCGCCCTGACTCTCCTACGTCAGGCAAACCCGCCCCGACCGCGCCCCGACTCCCCTCATGCGCCAGCGCGGAACCCCAGAAATCCATATCTCGAATATAATACACATAGAGCGTAAGTATGTCACCTGACTCACAACCCCATCACCGCCGTTCTATTCGACTGAAAGGTTATGATTATTCGCAAGCGGGTGCATACTATGTCACAATTTTGACCTATCAGCGAGATCGTTTCCTTGGTGAGATTGTCAACCATGAAATGCATCTCAACCTTTTTGGCAAAATTGTCCTGCAAACCTGGAATAACCTGCCACGCCATTATCCTCACTTAAAATTAGGCGCATTTGTTATCATGCCCGATCACGTACATGGAATCCTTATCCTGGATGATAACCCGCAATGTACAGTACGTCACGGAATTCCAGAAATCGTCCGCGCACTTAAAACATTCTCGGCTCGACGTATCAACAGATTATGTGGATCAGAAGGTATCCCAGTCTGGCAAAGAAATTATTACGAGCACATCATTCGTAATGATAAAGACATGGAGAGAATCGTCCGTTACATAGAAACAAATCCGTTGAGATGGGATAAATAACACTCATGGCCATACATAAGCGCGCGGATGAAGAGATCGTGGCGCCGAACTCACGCGCAGCACCCACGTGAGCGCGGGCGCCCAGAGAGTCACGCGTGCACATGCGTAAGGGCGGGTTTGCCTAGACAGAATAACCTCCTCCAGACACACGTCACACTAGCGGTAAGTCTATTCTATTACGCCAAGTAAAACCCGCCCCGACTCTCCTACGCCAGGCAAACCCGCCCCGACCGCGCCCTGACTCCTCTACGCGCTCAGTCTAGCCCGCCACCTCGACTCCCCCCTCACACACCACTCGCCTCGTGCGCCAGGAAGAGTGCGAGCACCCCAGACTCACCTCCCCCCGTGCGCTCCGACCTCCTAGGTGCCCTCTTCCCAGGAGTTGAGGTAGCGTGTCTGTTCCTCTGTCAAACGGTCTATCCGCACGCCCATCGCTTCCAGTTTCAGCAGTGCAATATGACGATCGATCTCTTCTGGCACAGAATATACCTTCCGCTCTAATTCAGCGTGATGACGGGCAACATATTCCACGCTCAGGGCTTGATTGGCAAAGGACATATCCATCACGCTCGCCGGATGTCCTTCCGCAGCGGCGAGGTTCACCAAGCGTCCTTCCCCTAACAGGTGAATACAGCGTCCATCTTTGAGTTCATACTGCTCAACGAAGGGACGCACCAGTCGCTTCGCCACCGCCATTTCCTCCAGTGCCGGGATATTGATTTCCACATTAAAATGCCCCGAATTGGCGATGATGGCACCGTCTTTCATCTTCTCGAAATGATGACGGTCAATCACATTGATATCTCCGGTCACGGTGACGAAAATATCGCCGATCGCCGCTGCTTCGTCCATTGGCATCACTCGATAACCATCCATCACCGCTTCCAAAGCGGGTAATGGATTGACTTCTGTGACAATTACGTTTGCCCCCATCCCGCGCGCCCGCATCGCCAACCCGCGCCCGCACCAGCCATAACCTGCAACCACAAAGGTCTTCCCCGCCAACAGGATATTGGTGGCGCGGATAATCCCATCCAAGGTGGATTGACCGGTGCCATAGCGGTTATCGAAGAAATGTTTGGTCATCGCATCATTCACCGCAATAACCGGAAAAGCCAGCGCGCCATCTGCCGCCATTGCCCGCAACCGGATCACGCCAGTGGTTGTTTCTTCGGTGCCGCCTAACATATTATCCAATAACTCACGCCGCGATTTATGCATCGTGCTCACTAAATCAGCGCCATCATCCATGGTGATGTGGGGTTTATGATCGAGCGCTGCTCCAATGTGGCGATAATAGGTTACATTATCCTCGCCTTTAATAGCAAATACCGGTATTTCATCGAAACTGACCAACGCAGCTGCCACATCGTCCTGAGTCGAAAGAGGGTTAGAAGCGGTTAAAACCACATCTGCCCCGCCGGCATGCAAGGTCTCGATTAGATTCGCTGTTTCTGTAGTGACATGCAGACAGGCAGAGATGCGCAATCCCTGCAATGGCTTTTCCCGGGTAAACCGTTCCCGAATTAATCGCAAGACGGGCATTTCGCGCGCCGCCCATTCGATTCGCAACCTTCCCCCTTGCGCAAGTTGAAGGTCTTTTACGTCGAAAGATTCCATTGTGCACTCCTCATTTGAAATTACAAAGGATCGCTAGGTGTAGCGGAATTATCATCAGGATTACCCGCCTCGATGCCTCTAAATCCTTCTCGTTTTGTGCTTTATTAAACCACAAACTATCTCAATCAGAGAATGGATTTGAAAACAAACTAAATTCGGTTCTTTGAATTTTGGATAATCGTTGCGCCCATCAATAGACCGCGCACGAGAATAGAAGCCTCGTTAGTTAAGCCAGATCCGAACCTGAAGCGAAGGATGTTAGGTTGGAGGTGTAGACTACTTATCGCTCAAGAATACATCCAATTTTCCATTGTCATTAAAATAACGCCGAAAACGCTGTACAAATTCTTGCGGGGTGTAATGATGCGCTTGCGTTCCATGCTGCTCAAGGCAGTAGGTGGCTGCTAGGGCGCCGACCTTCGCGCAAGTCTCCCAGTCCAGTCCACGAGCATACGCTGCCAAAAAGCCCCCCCGAAATGCATCACCCACGCCGGTTGGATCGGCGATCTCCTGCGGAGGTACTGGCGGAATATGGACTTGCCGGTTATCCGCATAAAGCTCGGCTCCATGTTCACCGCAGGTCACCACCATAAACTGCACATGCTGGAGAATTTCTTGCGGGGAGTAACCGGTCATTTTTTGGATAAGCGCAAATTCATATTCATTGACAAAAAGCGCGCGCGCATAATTAATGCCTTCTTTGAGTTCCTCCGCTGTCAGCCGTACAATCTGCTGGCTTGGATCATACAGGTATGGTAGTCCTAATTCACGACACTCCTGCACGTATTGCTTCATCGCTTTTGGGTCATTGGGTGAGATGACCACCAGATCCGGGTGTTCCTCTAACATATCATGGAGATGCAATTGAGATGCATAAGCCATCGCACCGGTGTAAAAAGTGGCAATTTGTGCATTGGTACGATCGGTATTGGCAAAAAAGGAAGCGGTAAACACACCTGGGATAACGCGTGCACCGCGTGTATCCACTCCTTTACTTTCTAACCAAGCGCGGTATTCTTCGAAGTCTTCACCAACTGCAGCTAACAAGCGCGGGCGTTCTCCGAAAAGCGCTAGGGTATAGGCTATATTTGGTGCAATCCCACCGCGCCTCTTTTCCATCACATCAACTAGAAAGGAAAGGCTAATTCGATCAATATGTTCTGGCAGGATATGGTCTTTGAAATATCCGGGAAAACTCATCAAATAGTCATACGCTACCGAGCCAGTGATCACAATATTCACAGCATTGACCTCCATACAGATAAGATGATTTCATTTATAATTTGCCGCTTTAGAATTTCCTTCTATGATAATTCATTCTTGTATCATCGTAAAAAAACATCCTCGTCACAATCTGTCATACAAAGGGGCGTTTTTGTGACGGAAGCAATTTCTATGCGATTGAGGATTGCTCCGTTGCGCACCTTTGGGTTGACGGGCTGAGTAAATCATTTTATTTTTGGGCACACTTCTATTCAATTCGGGCATTCTGAACCACTTTTGGCAAATTGAGCGTAAAGGGAGGATAAACGACCCCATTTTCTGTCACAATACCCGATAATAAGCGTGCCGGGGTCACATCAAAAGCTGGGTTACGGGCAGTTGCCCCACGCGGCGCTACAATTTGTCCTTGAAACTGCAATCCTAAAACCTCATCGGGGGAACGTTCTTCAATAGGGATCAATCCGCCATGGGCAATGGTTAGATCAATCGTAGAGGTTGGTACAACCGTATAAACTGGCACATGGTTATCATACGCAGCTAACGCCAACATATATGAGCCGATTTTGTTTGCAACATCCCCATTAGCAGCCATCCGATCCCCGCCAAAAAATACTTTTTGGGCTTGCCCTGTTTGCAAAAAATATCCGGCTGCGTTATCACTGATGATATCAAAAGGAATCCCATATTGCTGTAATTCCCAAGCGGTTAGGCGCGAACCTTGTAAACGCGGACGGGTTTCGTCCACCAACACATGAATACGCTTGCCGCTTTCGTGGGCGAAACGAATAACCCCCAAAGCTGTTCCCCAATCCACCGTTGCCAATGCGCCTGTGTTGCAGTGATGGATGATTGTATCGCCATCTTGGATTAACGATGCACCATGCTCTGCCATGCGGCGGTTAATGGCGACATCTTCGTCTGCCATGCTTTGCGCTGCTTCGAGGAGGAACTTTTTCATTTCGGGTACAGATGCAGGACTTTCCTTTACCTTCCTTAGCAAGGAATCAATTGCCCAGCTTAAATTTACTGCGGTCGGACGAGCAGCACGCAAGGTGTCAGCAGCTGCCTGAATATCAGATAGAAATTGTTCATAATTCGTGGCTTGCGATTGTTGCGCCGCCAAAGCCAGCCCAAATGCAGCTGCCACGCCAATGGCTGGTGCACCCCGCACAACCATATCGCGGATAGCCAAAGCCACTTCTTCATAAGTGCTGCAATGAACAATTTGAAATTCGCCAGGCAACAGGCGTTGGTCGATCATCCGTAGATTTTGATTGTTTTCATCCCATTCAAGTGTTCTCATAGCATTCCCAATGACAATTTCGATTATTTTTCTCTAACGCTATCCATCATGCCCATTTTCTTCCAAGGGGTATCCATATTGCGCAAGGTATTCCCGAAAAGTTTGATTAAGGATATCTTGTTCGGTTTTCGTAAATATTTGGCGGTAGCGGCCGCTAACCCCCTTGCGAAAATGCAATCCCTTTTGCTCAGCCGAAGCATGTGCTGGTCGATAACGACTGATCACTTCCTGCGCTTGCTGAGATTGTTGGTTCACCCCCAAAAAAACAGCTAACAGCTCAGCTTGATGATCATAGTCATTGACCAGGTCTTCATAGCGCACCTTCAGGACATGAGGAATGGCTAGCCATGCCTTTGAAATTTTGACATACTCACGCATAAACGCCAACGCATGTTCGAAATCGACTAATTCCGAAAAAGCATTGGCGCGTCCCTTTTCACGCGCACGTTGTCCATTCTCATAGGCCGAAAGCATGGCATCCCGTGGATCGCGGAAAATATATGCCGCCTTCATCCAACCAAGACTTAATAACCTGCGTGTGACAGCCGATGGTGCCGCATGGGCTTTGACCACATACGTGTACCCTAGCAGCGCTGGTAACATGCTCAAAGTCAATCGCCGTAAAGAAAGTACACCGATATTACAATTGACTTCAGTCCAAATATTGCCCAGGTGAAAACGTTGTCGAACAAAACGGGCATCCGTGCCACCATTCACGACCACTAAGTCATGCATGAGGTTATAAAACCATCCCGAACCAGCACGCGGCATCCCTACGGATAATATCAGCATAGCTTTCGTTTTTGCTCCAATAATTGCTTTTTTTCTTCGGCAGACAAAAAAGCCACTTCTACTGCATTGATTTGACATTGACGAATCTGTTGCGCGCTCAGCCCAGCTGCTGGTGCAGCAACCCGGTATTCATAATTTAGGTCAATGCCGCTTATGCCTGGGTCATCGCTATTGATCGTTGCCAATAAACCAGCTTCTAAAAAAGCTCGCAATGGATGTTGAGCGTAGCTCGGCACTGTGCTCGTTTGGACATTGCTGGTTAAATTGGTTTCAATCCCGATCTTCTCCTCCCGCAGCACTTGTAGCAATGCAGGATCACGAAGCGCGCTCACCGCATGACCAATCCGACTGGCACCTAATTCCTGTATCGCTTGCCAGATACTGTCTGGACCAGCGGCTTCGCCGGCATGAATAGTGACCTGTAATCCATATTCCCGAACTTTGCGAAAATGCGGTACGAATGCTTTACCAGGAAAACCTGCCTCGTCTCCAGCCAGATCGATTGCCACCAAATCGTTTGAATAGGAGAGAAGTGCGTTTAATTCCTCATAGGCAATATCCACTCCATAACCACGGCTCAAAATGCCAATCAAATTTACTTTCATCCCCGTTTCCGCCCTACCCTGATTAATTCCATCGATTACTGCAGCGACTACACTTTTCGGATCGAGCTGGTGAGGCTCTGCCATAAACCATGGGCTGAAACGTAATTCGATATAGTCAATTCCTTCTTGTTTGGCATCGAGGACATTTTCGTAAGCGATACGCCGTACCGCTTCATCATCTACAAGGACTCCCACCATCCATTTAAATTTGCCAATGAACTCCATAACACTATTTTGTGGTTTTGTAACTTGCACAGAAGGACGTAATTTTTCTACATCCCAAGCGGGCAATGGTAAATGATGTTGCCGGCCCAGCTCAAGAATGGTTGTCAAGCGCACACTGCCATCCAGATGGCGGTGTAAGTCTATGAAGGGAAGGGTTGGATCGGGGATTGATTCCATAACGATTGAATAGTGAAAACTGAAGAGATTATACCTGTTCTTTCCGTTTGGAGCTTTTTTTACTTTGCAGAAAGATTATAACTGATTAAATTACAACAAGCAGCGCGCCAGTGTTGAGAAACAGGTTTTTAACTGACCAAATCGTCAGATTTCAATATACTGCTTGTAGCCGAAGATAATGAGTAAAAGCAAGCCAATCCGATATAGGAGTTTGACATGGAAAGAGTATTTTGGAGAGATAGGAAGAGGTTCATGCTTTGGTGATTATCTATACGATCAAATCGTGCCCGAGAACCATTTTTATGTAAACTCAAACAACAGACTCCCTGGGAACGGTTTACCCGTCGCTTGATCGAGCTCTATAAAGGTGGCGGCATGTATAGCGCTCGGCCTATGTTTAGAAACATTCTCTTTTCCGGTTTTCATCTCAAAAAAATTCAATAGGGGTTTAAACGTTTTGTATAAAATCAATTATAATTTTGTTAAATTATTACCTTGTATCCTTTTATTGGAAATAACACTCTAATTAGAGAATGAAGGATAGATTGGAGGAAGAATGCGTCGTTTTATAAACTTCTTTATCGGGGCAACCATCGGGGGGTTTCTAGGTGCGTTATTTGCATTAATGTTGGCACCAAGTTCAGGGGAGGAAATTCGGTTAGAGATGCGCGAGCGGGTGGCAAGATTACAAAATGAACTCCGCCAAGCCGCTGCTCAACGACGCGCAGAGCTGGAAGAACAACTGGCTACACTGCGCGCTCCTAAACAACCATTGGAGTAATTTTTCATAGCTTGGTTATCCAAAAAGGAGGAAATATCCCTCTTGTTGGATTTTCATAAATCATAAGAGTCAATGCGACGGAACGTTCTTCGACACAAAAGCCATCTCCTCACCTTCCGGGAGATGGCTTTGCTTCGATACCCACAACATTATATCGACAGGATTTACAAGATTATCAAGATTGTTTTCATTGAAACAGGGTGGCTTTACTGTGCTTGCCTGCCATTCTTCATTGCGATGGAGCGCTCTTCATGATAGAAGCAATCTTCACACCGGCTGGGATATGACTACGTTTCAGATTTATCAAGAAAGTTATTTCAAAAAATAAAACCGATAGGCAGCTGGTTGACGGGTGTACCGGGTAGTACCAGTGACTACGAGTACAACATCACGCAGGTCATGGTTGAAATCTAATGGTATTTCGAGAGAATTATCGCTATTCAAGTTCAAGTATTCCACTGTGGTCTGACTGCCATGACGGATTAAAGCTAACCGGAATGTCTGCGGCAGGATATTTTCCACGCGCACAAATCCAGCATTCTGCCATCCTCCGTTGCCATTTTCGAAGTCATCGAAATACCCGATTTCAGGCACAGACACATCATCCAACATGAATCCTTCCCCATTGACCGCAGCATCGGTCACATATTCAAAACGAATTTGAACCTTTTTCCCCTTGTATTGGGATAAATCGACCGATTCCTGAATCCATTGAGCTTGGTCTCCATCTCCGCTCAATCCGTTATATCCAAAACCAAAGTTGTTGCCGGTAATATTGCCATCCGTTCCATGCGCTGGATGTAACATATCCCAGGTTTGACCATCGCTTGATGCCAGCAAATAGACAAAATCATAATCCTTTTCCAAATCGTACCAGGTCCAATACTGGAGAGTGAGGGGACTTTGCGTGTTCGTAAAATCAAACGTTTTGGTAAGGGTCATGTCAGATTCGTCGCCTTTGTTGGACCAGAATGCCCAATTACCAGAGTGAGGATCCATCGGTAAAAGCCCTACTTGAACTGAACCTTCAAATCGTAAGGTTACATTTCCTTGGCAGCGAATTCGGATGTAATCCGCTCCATACTGATGTACATCACGCGTTTGATATTCCGATCCGCAGGATGTGATCGTCTCGGTATCCGAGACACGCGGGGCATTGGGATAATTGGAATACGTATAACGACCATCCCCTACTTTGGGATCATGAATGTAATTCGCCAATGTCCAATCCAAGAAAATATCATCCGCTCCAATTGGACGGTTCGTAACCGAATCGCGTAAACCTTTTTCCTGCATCAAAGCATCGATACTCGCCAATCCATTTTCCGGGCGGTGAATTAACGCTTTGGTTGTTTCTTCTCCAAAACGATCCAGAAAATAGGTTGTAAATAGAAAGGATGCGCCATAATGTGGTGGGGTTTGATCTTGATCATTGGGCCAATCGTTGAGCTGTAAATCAGGCTCAGAAGCAAACAAGCGGTCATGGCCTCCGGTATCGAAGCCATTCAGAAACATCGCCAAGTCCGAAAAACCTTCATTCAGCCAGGTATCTTCATTGCGGTCATTTGCCCAATGAATCATGTGCTGAAATTCATGTGCTAACACACCATAGGTGAAATTATCACGCAGATTAACATTATCGGCGTTAAAGACAAAAGTTTCATGCCAGTTGGAATATTGATGAGCCTGAGGGGGGTACTCATCCACAGATGAGAAATAGCCAGCAATGCTGCTGCCAGCGTTCTGCACATAGAGAATGTAGATATGGGGATCGCCATCCACGCCAGGCGTCCATTCACTGCCAAAGAATTCCCGGTCGGTGGGATAAATTTTCTTTTCAAATGTATCGCCTAACTCCTGTAAATCTTTTTGTTTGAATGGGGTGCCATTTTCAACCCAAAAGTACGCATGATCAGTGATGTATTGGAGGGTCGTGTCCACTTTGAAATTCTCATTGTTATCTACATTCGAGACCCAAAATGATTCCTGATCACCAATCTGGTAGAAACGGGCAGGCGCCGGTTGGGTGGGGGATATATTTTTTTTCCCCTGCAACCTTTCGGCGAGTTCAATCAGGTTATTCTCCGGAATAGTTGTGTCATTCAACGTCTTCAAAACGAGTTCGGGAGAAGATGAACTTATCACTGACGGGGTGATTTGTGCAGGGGTTGTTTGCAATCCTTGAGTAGGGATTTCGGTGAGCAATGAAGGGGATGGGATTGTTGGACGAATGACCCAGGGGGTGGGGGTGGATGATTCCAATGAGCTTTGTGAGCTGCCACTCCAATCAGATTGACTGGAGAACCAATAGATTAAGCCACCACTTAATGTACAGAGGCACGCCAATAAAATACAACCTAACAAAATGACACCGATAATTATCAAAAGAGTTTTATTTTTCATCACAAAATACCTTTTACGTTAAAAGAAATTTATTCCGATAAAGTATTGGAACGAGAAGCCCTTTGGTACGCTTGCCAGCTTGCAGCAGTGATTAAGCCTGTTAAGATCCACATGTTTGGCAAAGCAAAGGAGTCAAAAGAAAATGCTGCCAAAGCCAAAACGACCAGTCCAAGCAATGCTGCCCCACCCCAAAAATGTTCCTCACTGTCTTTCGAAAACCATAAAAACAAACTACAACCGACCAATGCCGCTACAAAGGCAAGGAAAGTTGCCATACCAACTAATCCACCTTCGGCTAAAATTCGCAAATAGAGATTTTTGGGGGTAATTAATCGATTGCGCCCCTCTTCAGGAGAGATGATGCGCAATAATTCCGGTGTCGGCGCTAAGGGCTGATCGGGTAACATTTTTTCAAAGAAAAAAGCATAGTTTCCGGGGCCTACACCTAAAATAGGGTAAGCTTGAAACGTGTTTACCGCTGTGCTGACATAGGCAAGGCGAGCGCCAAACCCGAGATATTGAAAATAATCCGCTAAGCTCGTATCCTTTTTCTCTAACCAATAACTCCAAATGCGCGAAAAAAAGGCGTTATGTTTTCCAACTGTATAACCACCAGCCACAAAAATTACCAGAACTATCACAACCTCTATAATTTTTTTGATAATGAACCAACCCGATTGGCCTGTCTTGAGATGGGATGCTGGCTTGCGGAATAATAATACAGCTACAATACCGATCGCAATGACATTTATATAAGCGGCTCTCGAGAAAGTGAAGCCGATCATGATTAACGCCCAGGCTAAAATGAACCATTCTAATGTGATCTTACGCCAACGCCAAGGGAATAAGGATTGCCCGCTAAATACGGCTGCAACTAACCAGGGAAGTAACAAAACGCTGATTTGCTCACCAAACCAATTTGGCTCATACGTCATGCCAGAAATACGAGTCGTAAAAAGTTTACGAATCGAAAAGAGCAGTTGAATGCGATTCAACCGGCCAAAAAGCGTCGGATTGAAGTGTAAAATATTAATTGCCTGCAACGATCCCCAAATAAAAGCAATCCCAAAACCAATGATCATCCAACGGAGCGCCGAATAAAAGCGATTGGGGTTATCGCTGAGCACCACAACAGCGATATAAAACGAGATGCCAATAGCTAAAGTGACCAACGCCCGTACGATCCGATCAGAAACGGAGATACCTAATACGGGCTCGATCCCCAACAAGGTCGAAGCCACGGCGCTAATCAACAAAGCGATCACAAATGGGATTAGCGTCAGGACAGTCTTTGGAATTGGACGGCGAAACACAGCGGGTAATACACCGATAATTAGCAATACCATTAATGGATAAAGGGATAGCGGCCGTACCAGTGTCCCACCACCTAAGCCGGCTGGAAAATAGCGGAAGCTAGTCACCGGTAAACAAAGCCAGAATAATGCCCAGGCAATTTTTTCTATCCAGGATAGAATGGTTTTCAACATGGGGATTTATCCTTTTGCCTGGCGCTCTGTCCATACCAGCCAGATCACACTACTGAACAGAAGCGCGAGAATACTTCCAACAAAAGCCATCAATGCTGGAGTACGAATAGGGCGCGGAGGTTTTATCTCTGCATTGAGCGGGTCTAGATGGATATAAGCCGATAGCCCCCAGGAAGCATTCGATAACGCAGTGATTTGTTGAGTATCTTGATTGATTTTTTCATCTACGATTGGAAGTTGTGCCTCAATCGAACCTTGCTCGGCCTCAATGATACCCATCGCTTGCTGAATCCAACTTGAATATAGGGAGGCGGATGAATCGGGGGGTGGAAAACTGTGTAATAAATCTTTACCACTTGCGCTTTGTTCCCCTAAACGAGCAGCAAGGTCGTAGAGACGCCAGCGCTTTTGGACATCCAAAATATTTTCCCCCTTTGCCTCAGGAGAATTGAGCCAGTTAGAGAATACTTGCTGCATTTGGGCTAGCACCGACTGGCGGGTTAGCAATTCCAATTTAAGGCGACTTGCCATCTGCAACTCAGTATTCAAGCGTAGCCAATCATTCGATTTTGACAATGCGCCGCCAACGTTTTCTAAAATTGTTTTTTTCCAAGTTTCGACAAGCTGTTTCGCATAGTTAGGTTTTGGGGCTTCTGCAACCAGATGCCACACCCCTGCATTTCGCCAATAGACATGCAGCATAACACGGATATCCGAGATCGTTTTTTCCTTCCAATAACGGTCATTGGTTTCAAGTTGCTTGAGGGTTTGCTCCAATAAGGCATCGGAAAAGATGGCAGCTTGAAGCTGTCCCATCTCCCAGTTTTTATAATCATCCACATTACGAAAGATCGCATCGGATTGATAATAAACACCCAAGTCAGTTTCTGCTCGATAAGTGGTGGGGATTATCAATGAAACACCCCACCCAAGCAGTGCTCCGATACCAAATATCAGGATTATCAATGGCCAACGGTGAAAGACAGTTAAAATATGCGAACGAAAATCCCATTCCATAAATTTTATTGATCCTTATTGAGATAGCGGTTTACTTTTGCTTTTTTACGGGAAGAAGAAAAACGGCCCAGCCCGAAAAGTTCCCCCAAAGCGCCTAGTCCAAGTTTTATCAGCATCATTAAGTAATAAATTCCATTAAACCAGGCTGGATAATTTACCGCCAGGTTCTTCCGGTAATAATTCCAATAAGAGCGATGCCATTCCCACATGGAGCGATAAGGCTGTACATGTGACCCGCCCAACCCGCCAAAATGGACGATTTTAGCTGCCGGGACGTAATAGACTAACCAACCAGCCTGCCGTGCCCGAAAGCAATAATCGGCATCTTCTTGATAGGCAAAGAAACGTTCATCCAAATAACCAATTTGCTCGATTACTTCCTTACGGATCAGCATGCATGATCCAGAGACACCCGCCACTGCATGAGTCTCATTTTCATCGCGATAACTCATCGTGTACTGTGCTAAACGGGGGTTGTGCGGAAAAAGGCGCGCCAGACCGGTAAATTGAGCAATCACTGCCAATGGAGTGGACTCGCCACGCCGGCAGGATTTTTGCATGCTGCCATCCGGATTGAGCACCTTTGGACCACAAATTCCGACCTCAGGATGTAGTTCCATAAATTCAATGAGCTTGTCAAACGACCCGTCTTGCACAATGGTATCTGGGTTGAGTTGTACAATATAACGCCCGCGAGCCAATTTCATGGCTTGGTTCATGGAAGCAGCATAACCAAGGTTGGCTTGATTTTTCACCAGAATGACATCCGAGTATTCCTGCTCCAGCATTGCAACGGTGTTATCGGTAGAAGCGTTGTCAACGACGATGATTTCGTGAGACACCGAAGGTGGAAACTTGCGGAGAGATTCTAGGCATTCACGCAATAACGGCGCTGCTTGATAGGTTACAACACACAAAGAGAGAACAGGTGGTATGGACATCGCATAAATCTCACGGTGACGCATGCCGAAAGGCGTGAGTCAGTATCACTGTATTATAAACAATTTAGAGATGATTTTTAATGCCATATATTATTTGAGTCAATCAAAAAATCGGAATTTTAAATTCCAAAATATGTGATGATCTTTAAAAATCGCTCTTCGGGGTTTTGTTCCCATTTTCTACGCAATGTGGGGATACGCCACGCACGCGAAAGCGCAGGATGATAATAAGGATCACCTTGTTTTATTTTTTCTAAGAAGTAATCTCGTTTAACCAGAATATCATGAGCAGGAATATACTTCCCACGCGATTTACCTTCGTGATGGATTAAAGTTGCATCGGGTGTATAGACAATCCGATAACCGGCATCTCTCAAACGGAGACAGAAATCAATGTCTCCGAAAGCGATCTGGAATTGTTCATCAAACCCTCCTACTTTCCAAAATATTTCTTTATTCACTATCATACAAGCAGCGGTCACTGCGGAGACATTGCGCATCCAATCTACATAACCATACGGGGTAAAAGGATCATCCGCAACTCCTTGAAATACATGGGATGCATGACCTTCTAAACCAAGTATCACTCCGGCATGTTGCACTCTACCATTTGGATAAATCAACTTCGCCCCAACTGCGCCAACACCTGGCAAACTAACAACCCCAACCAAATTCCTCAGCCAATCAGGGGAAATGATTTCAGTGTCGTTGTTTAAAAATAACAAGAATTCTCCATCAGCGCTACTTGCCCCAAGATTACATGCCCGAGAAAAATTGAAGGGTCGCTGACCCGTAATTATACGGAAATTTTGTTTCTCCTTTTTTAAATTACGATAGAAATCAAGCAGTTCTTGATTCTGACTATTATCATCCACAATGATTACCTCAAAGTTGGGATAATCCGTTTTTTGAAAAATAGATTCAAGACAACGTCTTAATATTTTTGGTTGATCACGATTAGGAATGATTATCGAAACTTTTTTGGTGGATTTCTGCCAGTCGAATTTAAGACTGCCATTATTTCGATAACTAATATTAGGCAATGGAACTCCTTGAAGATTAAGATAATCCTCAACTAGGTGGTGATGTTTTTCTCTTTCTGTCTCATTCTCCCAAGGGAAAGCAAAACTTGTGATTATAGATTGCGGTACATGTACAATTTCCTGCGCATTTAATATCGCCCCAGCCATCCATCTATTACCATACTTGGCAACCATATTTTTCACAAATGAAATCCGAAAAGCAGCTCCTTTTAGAATATCAACATTTAACCATAACTCAGGAGACCATTGCGGTTTTAGAAAATAATGAAATTTATTTTTGTTGAAAGGTGTAATTCCGTGATCGAAAAATAATATCTCTTCCTGACGACCAGCCAGTGTTTCAACAAAATTGGCACAAAGGGTATCGCCTGGATTGATAACACAGAAATAATTCCCGTCACATAAGGATAAAAACTGCAGAAATTGGGTTTCGAAAATATCCTCAAATGAAATTTCCTTGATCCGTTGATCATTAAATTGGCTCAAGATTTTTGCTATATTTGCTGTAGGGTTAACGACAAAGCAAACCCAATTTGGATTTGTTTGGTTGACAAGAGAAGCTAAAGAAATGGATAAAGCTTTGGGGGTAAAATCCGGCGAGAAAAGAAAAATTGAGACAATCTCACTTTTTACCGTGGAATCATAGGAGGTGGGTTTAAATTCAGATGGGTTGAAGTTACATTCATATTTAGACAATAGAAGTTTGTCTTCTAATCTTATTCTGATTTTTTCACTGTAGGTTTGTAATAACCAAATTAACTTATTCAAGTTCAAGTTGATTGTTCGCATTTTATCCATTAAATATTGCAATTGTATGTTTTGTACGAAACAAGATGTCTATATAACAAATTATATTTCGTTCTACCCAACAATACTCAGATGATCTATCTCCACATCACATATTATCCTTTTTATTTTTTATACTCGGGCAGCCGTCTTAAGAGGGCCTTAACTCAATGATTACCAAATCTTGGTGGAACATTAGCTCTTCATGGATTAGGATAGAGAAGCATAAATACCCAGTTTGTATAATTCGATAAATCGGGAAGGACTTTACAATTTTGTTTGTTTATATAGCAATTCACCAATATTTATTGACTTCTCATAAAATTTATGCTATTCTAAAGAAAAACCGATAAAGGCAAAACCGGTGAAAACCGGTGACGCAAAGCTATGGGTCTACGGTATCTCACTACTATGACCGCCAGGCTGCCGAAGAAAATAACTTATATCATAAAACGGCCTGGCATCAAATGCCAGGCTTTTTATTGCAGGAAATTTAGATAAGGTTGAAGCAAATATGAAGAAAGAAAAATCAATATTAACTTGGTGCATGAAATTCCTTATTATTTTATTATTTGGAACGATATTGATTTTAACATCTTTCCACAATGCGAGTGCGCGAATAAATCTACCCGAAACAAATGGGACTACCCGTTATGTTGCACCAAGCGGAAATGATAGCGGTACCTGTACATCGCCAACATCGCCATGCCGGACAATACAATATGCTGTAAATAAAGCCGCTTCCGGAGATACAATTTTAGTAGCAGGAGGGGTGTATACATATAATCCAAATAATGATAATTGCACATTTCTACCACCGGGTGGTAAAAGTGTTGTGTGTATTGTGGATAAATCTCTTAAAATATTCGGAGGATTTACAATAAATAATTGGGTAACTGCGAATCCAAACATAAATATTACAATAATTGATGGTGAAAATAAATATAGAGGAGTATTTTTACTCGGTTATAACAGTAAAACAACAAATCTCATTATGCAAGGTTTTGTGATTCAAAATGGAAAAGCAGTGGGTCCAAATACTCCCGGAGATCCAAGTGGTTTTGGTGGTGGAATGTTAGTTAGTGGAGCAAATATTTCTTTAGTCGATATAGTTTTTAAAAATAATAAAGTTTATGGTTCAGATACACAATCAGGTGCAGGGGGAGCTGGCACTGGATCAGGGTTAGCAATTAATTGGTCACAACCAGACACAACAAACATACTTGACCATGTATCATTTGAAGACAATCAATCATTTGGTGGAACTGGACCAGAAAGAGGTGGAGTAGCATTTGGGGCATTATTTGTAAATGGCTCAATAAAAATTAATTATGGTAATTTTATTAATAACAAAGCTTTCGCAGGAAGTTCCTTAGGAACTGGCAACAGTGGTGGATTAAATGCAGATGCATTAGGTGGAGCTATAGGAGGAGGTGGTGGCAACTGGGAATTAAAAAATATTTTTGCAAAAGATAATCAAGTGTTTGGTGGAAAAGCAAAAATATATGCAGGAGGAGGATTTGGAGGAGCTATTCATATAGAAAAAGCTTCATCTCTAATAATTTCTGATGCCTATATTTACAACAACCTTGCAAGAGGAGGTGATGCAAACAATGGCGGTTTTGGTGCGGGGGGAGGTATATTAATTAACAATACTCCAGCTACCATTGAACGAGTATGGATTATCGCAAATTCTGCTATAGGCGGCAATTCTACCAGTAATGGAAACGCTGGTGCGGGAGGTGGAGGTGGATTGTATTTGTGGAAAACAGATAACATTACCCTGCCAACTATCAATATTAAAAATGCTGTGATTGCAGATAATATTGTTGCACTGGGAGACATCGGGGGAACAGCAGCCGGAGGGGGTGGTGGGGGTATCCAAATTCAAGGTCTTCAAGCAACCATTACAAATTCAACTATAGCTCATAACATATTAAAAGCGCCGCTTGTTTGTGGGCAGGGATTATTAGTACTTTCATCACCAGGAATCTCCGCAGGATCTGCTACTATAGTAAATAGTATTATTTCAGACCATAATATTGGCTCGAGTAATGCTGTTGCGGTATTAGTTCAAAGTAGTAATTCATTAACTTTTGAAAAAGGTATTTTCGCAAATAATGGTAAAGATACAAATTCGGATGGATCACCTATGCCTGTTGGAATCATTAATGGATTATCTACAATGATTAAGCAATCATCGGTTGGATACGTATCCCCTGGAGAACCATATTATAATTATCACATAACAAATATTTCAACTGCTCGTGACCTGATTGATCCAGGTCAAATATTAAATCAACTTTCGTCTGCTGAGGACATCGATAAAGAATCGCGACCTTTTGGTCAAAACATCGATATAGGTGCTGATGAATATGTTCCATTTCCACTCCAAATAAGTCCTTTGAATCAGGGTTTATCTATAAATTGGGATATAGCTGAAAGTATCTTTGCAGGAGGTATATCTTCCTACGAATTAATAGTAAAATGCCAATCTGGGGCTAATCCACCTAACGAAGGATTATGCGATCAACCGATTAGCATAGGCAAGGCTTCGTATTACACACTAAATGGATTATCCAATAATTATATTTACGAAATTCAAGTCATTGGGTTATCGCAAGAAGGAAACCAAATTGCTACTTCACAATGGATGACAGGCACCCCTCTTGGCTTAAATAATAAAATTTTCTTACCTTTTATAATCCATTAATTTTTTTTATTTCTTTTTCCAATATAAAAATCATTATCACATTTATTCGATTTTAAAAAATAATATGTTATCGTTATCTATAAATATAATTCTATTGTTTCTTTGAATAATATCTTTCCATAAAATTGCTTGATCATATTTATATTTATTTACATGAACTAAATAATATTTTATATTATATTTTTTGCCAAACTGTACCAATTGTGTGGGTGTCGCTTGACCATTCTTCACTTTGCAATCTAACTCAAGCAATTTATTATATTCCCTTGATGTTTTACTCCCATAACCAACAATTAATTTGCCCCAATGAATAGTACTTCCATCCAATTGATTTAAAATGTTATTTATGGTCTCTATATTATCATTTCCACAAACGGGTAACTCAATAATAGGCGTACCAGGTTGAATTATCATTGAGACCATTTTATAATACCCGTATTTATCAATACTATAATCATATACAGGAAATTTTGGAATTGATTCAAACATTATAAGTAATACAATAAAAATGATTAATATTTTATGTCTTGAAATTCTCTCAATTTCTCTTAAGGCTGATGTAGCAATTATTCCGAGAGGTAAACCTATAAACATCCCAAATCGGCCTGGTGCTCGTATATCTCTTAGACCAAATATAAGTTTAGACAAATAATAAAATGGCAATTTGATAGCAGGATTTGATTTTTGGTAAGGGCCCCATGATAATATTACTGAGATAATAAATAATAATATAAAATAATTTATCAAATTTTGTTCAACTAGATATGATTTTTGTATGTTTAATTTGTAGCCATAATTTATTTTATTTTTCTTATAACAAATATAAAATGATAACCTTTTATAAATTCTAAAAATAAGAAATAATACCGTCAGTATTATTAATATATAACCAGGAAAATATGCGTATTCCCATTCCCCATATTTTTTATAATTCACTTTATTGTACCAAAGCGAAAATATTGATTTTGTTGTAAAAATTGAATTGTAATCTGCTGAATATTTAGAAGTCTCTGAGTAAGATTGAACTGGAAAATCTTTTTTTACCTGTATATATGGTTTAAATTGAAAATTATACAAAATTAATATAGATAAAATAATTATTATCAATGTATAAAATATATTTGTTTTAATATTTTTATCTAAAAAATATTTTTTATTATTTATAACCAACAATGGAATTGAAATTAATATACTAATCACAAGTAACATAGGTGCTAAATATATCGATAATGAGATACTAAAACTATAGATAATAATTAATATTAACAAGTTTTTCCATTGTAGATTTTTTAAATACATGTATAAAAACAGAAAAAAAGATGGAACAAGTTGAAATCCAAATAATTGATAATGCAGCATATAACTAGTCATAGGTAAGCTAAAATGTGCACAAAATATAATTAAAATAATTTCTAAAGTTGTAAATCCACCTATTCGTTTAAGAGCCAAATATGTTAATAATGATCCAATCAAACATATAAAGGCTAAACTAATGTATAAAGCCAATAAAGGGTTTAAACCTAATAAACGTAATGGTGCGAAGACAAATTGCAAACCGAATAAAGAATCAGAGTATGCTAATGTAAATCTGTTGGGATAAAATGCATTTGTATTCCAAAAATTTTGTGGTTGTTTTTGTTGAAAAATGATATAGTAACCCCAATTAACAATCCAGTATATTAATTTTGGGTCAAAATCATTTGCCCATAATTTGTCATAGTTACCTGTCAATATAATATCTTTAAATACAAAAACACATCCTAAACAACCAATGAATAACCCGCATATAATGTTTTTATATTTATTTATTTTTGGTATAAAACAATGACTTAATTTCATCGTTTGGACTCAAAAAGCCCATATTCACAAATTTATCATTTTTAAAATAGCAGGCATAATGTGCTTTCTTGGAACGATCAAATCCTATGAAAGAGACACATTTTAATTAACAAACCTGTATTCCATTTTTCAAAAATAAAATAATCAGCGACAAAAGATTTTACCTTTTTCCTACTATTTGTTGTAAATAATAAGTCTTCCTTAAAGGAAAATGTTGTACAAACAACCCGGTAATTAGAAAACTAAATCTTTCTAAGACGCAAGGAATCATCATATCTTGTATTTCTTAACGATTGAAAAATTGGTTTACTTTAAATTTACGATCTAGCATTTTATTTATTAGCATTCATTGATAGTGATACCATTTCAGTCATACATAAAATATTGTCATTTGAATGTTATTTTAAAAAATTATGAACTCGCTCAGAAATTGTTTCAACCAAAGCCGATTAATTTCATTGTTAAAAATCTTTACAGTTTCGGATGTTGTTGTACTTAATGCTTGATATAATCCTTCCCATTTCATCAAATAATGTGTCAGTGTAACAAGTTCATCCACGGTGTTCCATAGAAAACCATTTTCTCCATGTCTTACAATTTCAGGCTGACCACCCGCATTATATACAACCGGTACAACACCATATTGCATTGCTTCAATGGTTGATAAACCAAAATGTTCGAATTTTTCAGGATTTAAAAAAATATTTTCTCCAAACCCAGTTGCGTGCCAATATATCTTTGCCTTATTTAAATAAGTTATTAACTCATCATAGGATAAATCATAGTGCAATTGAATAGGATATCCATCAATTAGGTTTTCTAATGATTCAACAAATTTTTCACTCGCATAATCATTGTGTCTTCTTCCAACTAAAATTAAACTCCATCCTTTTGCCCATCCTTTCTTCTGCATTTCGATAAAAGCATTAATCATTACATCTTGCTTTTTATTATGCCCTCCCGCAAAGAACCGGCCTACATTAATAATTATATTTTCTTTAGTCACTTCATTTTTAATTTCAGGGTCTTTTACTGGTGGATATAACACATATGAATTCACATTCCAATAATTATCTATCCATTTTTGAGTGTAATTTGAATTGGCAAGAAATAAATGATATGATTTTAAAAAATTCGTGAAATTCCGAGCAAATATCTTTCTATAAATAATGTTAGTATATTCTCGTGGCTTGCTAGGAAACATACAATAATAGATATTTAATTTTGCTTTAGCGGGAAGTTCACTATTGTAAGTGTTGTTTATAAATATATCGTAATCTTTTGTTATTGAAAATAATTTTTGAGTGTTTATTATGTTAATAAATTTTCTCAAAAAAGACATATTATTTTGTCTAATGTCAATCAAACGTACAAAACGTTGTCGCACATTACTCATTTTGATTTTAAATTCATTTTCAAGCAACGTTACCATATCTTTTCCGATAATATTTTCGTACGAATATGCTTCACTGTTATGATAAAGAAGATCTATAGAGGCTGTTGGGAATAGGTTGTTCATTATTCCAATCATGTTTGCAGTTTGACTCTCACCGCCTCCCATTGTTGGTAAATAAGCATTGTATATACAAATTTTATTTATTTTCTCCGATTTTATGTTTGATTTACTTCTTGTTAATCTCAGGAGAATTTCACTATCCTTTTTTCTTTTGATAAATAATCTCACAAAAAATCTCTTAACAAGAAATTTTGGACTGCTTCTACATATAGAAAATAATACCCGTAGATGAACACGAATATTTTTCCCCTTTGTAATTTCTCTATAGACTTGAAAAAAATATAGTAGGGTAATTTTCAATAAAAATAGTAATGGTGAATTTTTAAAATGCAAAAATATTTTATTCCGAAAAACATAAAAAGAAAATAATGGGGACCACTCACCTAAAGTCACAGCATGAACATGGTACACTATTGATTTAGGTGTATAAACGATTTTCATTCCGTGGAGTCTTGCTCGATAGCATAAATCCGTATCTTCATAATATGAAACAAAATCCTCATCAAAGCCACCAATTTTATCTATAAGATTCCTTTTTACAAGCATACTGGCGCCACAGACTGCCATAACTTCTCTTGATGTATCATATTGACCAAAGTCTGATTGACGAAAACCAATATCTCCTCCATCACCCCTATCAGTTATGTAACTTCCAGCGTTTTGGATAAGATTGCGCTCATTTTTAAATAATAATTTTGATCCAACAATCCCAACTTTTTCATCACTATCTGCAACTTTTACCAATTCAATTAGCCAATTAGTATCTACTTCCGTATCATTATTTAGTAAAACTATATACTCGGCTTTTGAATGCATTATCCCCAAATTACATCCACCAGCAAAGCCGAGATTGCTAGAAGCTTCAATTAACACGATATCAGGGTAATTATTTTTAATAAATTCCACTGATCCGTCTGTTGATGCATTATCCACAACAATAATTTCAAATTGATCTCGAGGAAAATTTATTCTTTTCAGGGATTTCAAACATTCTCCAAGGTATCGTATACCATTATAATTTGGAATGATAATAGATACTTTCAATTCTGATTTATATTTCATTTTTATGGATAACCCAGCATAATCATAAAATCTTGAAGTACTAACATACTGTTTCAATATTCTATAAATCGGATTTTTATGAGTCACTTTTCTTTTTATATCCGGGGTATTATTAATTAGATTACCGGTCGCATTACGACCTTCTTTTTCCCCAGACTTAAGATAATGAATAACGGGATTAATACCTGCTTGTTTTACATCTGGATTAGACTCTAAATAATAGGTGGTATCAAAAAACGGAGAAGGATTTCTCCCTTCTTTCCATCCTATCCGTATAAAGTGCCATAATGGATCTACATCGGCAATCCTAACGTCTGGGTAATGAAGGAGATAAAATGCATCATCAAAAAAGCCGCTCTTTCGCAGAATGAAATACTCTTTTATCAAATAGAGAAACGTCATTTTTCCCATAAGCCATGAACCTTGCGATTAATTTTCCGAAACAAACGGGTATATCTCCAGCTTCGACTCATTACATAACTTATTATCTCTTGCTCGTAATCATTTACCAATTTCTTCAATGAATCAATTAGTGCTTGTTGTTCATGTACTTGTGTCTTCAATGAAGATATATATTTATCTTTCTCCCCCATCAACTCACTCATTTGCAAATTAATCGAATTTATAAAGCTAAAATCTATTTGTTTTCGTATATTACCGTTTCGTTTAGTTTCAATGGCATCGTGATAAACATCTCTCCAACGATGGGCATTTTGTGATAATAACCAATTTTCCTTAATCATTGATTGTGCATTCATTGCTATGTCATGCCGCAGTGATGGTTGTTCAATTAAATCATTTAGATAATCGCTCCAGTCTTTGAGTGAATTTGCGAGAAAACCATTTTTCCCATTTTCTACTATTTCGCGATATGGTTCTATGTCACTATATATTCCGGGTACTCCCAATGCACTATACTCAAAATATTTGAGCGGGCTTTTACAGCGATTAAATAAATTGTCCATTAATGGTGCAATAAAAATATCCGCTATTTGGGTTTGAAAAAATGAAGCAAATTCTTTATAACTGTAAGAATACCAGGGTGTCCATTCCACTTGTGAAAATGATTGCAATATGTCAGGTGGTTTTAATCCCCAAAAATGGAAACGTACCTTTTGTGAATAACGATGTAACACCTCAAGTATCACCGGGAGAAGATATTCAATATCAGGCTTATGAGAGTTGGTACCCATATATCCTATTTTGATAATTTCATCTTTATCCTCTTTTACATTCGGTTTCCTCAATTGCCAGAGATTATCATCAAAATAGTTGGGTAAAACTATAATATTTTCGTTATATGGCATTAATACTTCTCGCAACTTATTGGTTGGTACTGTAATTACATCCGCCTCTAAAATAGCTTGATAAATTGGCAATAAAGCGGGCGTGTAAATATGTTCGATCCTATCTGGATGATCTTCAGGTAAAAAGAAAAGTAAATCATCCGTTTCAAATATTACTGGCTTGTTTTGTTCATGAGCTCTACGAATTATTTCCTTATACTGTTTAAATTTGACAGGAAACTGCCTTTGAATAATTACAATATCTCCATCCGTTACTCGCTCTGGAAATATTTGGTCACCATCAAATCCCAATATTATAGGTATATTTGCTTTTTCTAAAGGTGCAACAAGCCGAAGATGACCCATTGGGTCGACATCATGCTTATTGAGATATGATAATGTATAAGCTACTGCTTTAATCAAGCTCAATCTCCTTTAAAATCATGCTAAGGTCGTTACAAAACCGGGGTGATGATAGAATAAAATCATATTATGGGATCAACTCAAAACCCAACTTCTTTTCATATTTCTATTTTATCAGGCGTTCAAGGTGATACACGCCGTTATCGTGCTTTTCACCTTTATGAACAACTTTCGTTAGCTGGTGTTTCCACTACATTAGGTCATATTACATCTTTTTCGGTGATAAAATCTATTCAAAATGCAGATATACTCATTTTACAAAGGGTGACCTGGGATCCTCTTATCGCACAGGTCATCGAAGAGGCTCGCTCTCATGGTGCTATTATACTTGCCGATGTAGATGATTTAGTCTTTAGGCGCGAT
>Ga0078972_1004752_pt1 | contig 36297 bp, 44 predicted proteins | sample YelNatPaOPGAMG01_FD_67568 | JGI IMG/M metagenome (GOLD analysis project Ga0078972, IMG submission 67568) | Hot spring thermophilic microbial communities from Obsidian Pool, Yellowstone National Park, USA - OP-RAMG-01 (SPADES assembly) (version 2) | ecosystem: Environmental > Aquatic > Thermal...
GCAAGCCTTCGGCCTGTTGCTCTTCCGGGGCGCTTAGCTAAACATCCCAAAAAGGCAGCGCCCGTTATAAGCAAAATCGTTTGCTTATAACCCCCAGCCCGAGGCTGGTCAGCCTTGGGCTGAAGCTGAGCTAGGGTGGTAAACTTTAACAAGGAGACGAGCATCGGAGACCGCTCACAGAATACGAAAATACGCAGAAAAAAGCAACCACCCAACACCTACCTAGTGTCCGTACATCAACACGCCAACCACCACCGCGCCGTTTACTAAAAACCACAACAAGTACGCGGTGATGATGGGAACTTCTTTGTGGACAAATCCATACACAATCCACGGCACATCCAAAATAGTGTACACAAGCCACGAAAAGAGCGACACCTCTCCGGCGCTATGCGAAGAAAAGATAGTGATAATCTGCGGTATGGTGGCCGCCGGACCAATGATGGCAATGGCAACCAAGAGATTGTCCAAAAAACGCCCCCATGCAGTCGGGTGCGGATAGGGAGCGGCTCGTTTACGCGTATGGATATGATGTGTTGAAAATTGCATGTGCTCTTATCAAATTATACGGTGAGAAACGCAAAATGTCCAAGCAATTGTGGATAGGCGTACGCGCACATCAATGCGATGGCAGCAGCCAACAGCATGGGCCAGCCAAGGGTGGTGTATTTTTCCTTAAAGAAAATCATCCGCACCAACGAAACCAAAACGACCATCGCAAAAACCAACGGCACAAACACAACAATCAACGGCCAGCCAACAACCACGGCCGATAGCAAGCCGACTTGCAATTCCGTTTCATCAAAAAAACGGCTCCGATATTTTTTCAATAACACGAGAATTCCCCAGAATATGACCGCACTGCCGATCCCCAGCACTATATCAAACCAGAATCTCCCGTACACATAATAGACAAAATATCCGGAACGCAAATGAAAAAGCCGAACAATCCACGCCACTGCCGAGGTTTCTCCTACGTGCACGTCCAGCGGTTGAGCCAGCAAGGCTTTTGTAATCGGACTAGTCCCCCACACCATATATTGAGCGCATGTCATATACGCCGCATACAACATCTGCGCTAGCATCGCCAAAAAAGCTGCGATCCACACCGCACCGCCGGCACGACGCCATCGGACGCGCATAGCATAAGCAATCATCCCCGTAAAGAGCAAGACCCCATCAACACCAGCCGCAACGACAGGAACATAGTGAGCCAATGAATAGAACGTCATACGAATTATTTTTTCTCCTGATGGTCAAGCGTTTCAAGCGTTCCCTTAATTTTCTCTTCAATAGTTTTCATATCATCGCGCAATTCTGTCAAAAGAGCGCTTTCTTCTTCGGACAGACGGCGCTTAGAAGTTGTTTTCTCTAAAATTTCAACGTGATTGTGCACATGGGAAGCCAGACGAATTAATGCTTGATGCAACTCCTCCTCTGCTTTACGTTTTCCGATGCCAACTTCTTTTTGCAGCCGGCGCAGACGCCGCACCATAAGCAAAGCGACAAAAGTGATGCCGATAAGGAAAAATAGAATAAAGGCGCCAAGCGAGCCATACATAAGAGAGGACATTGCGATCCGCATCCATGCCTGCTGATTGATAACCAATGATACCGGCGGAGTTGGATTGCTTTGCGCGCCGCGCGCGTCCACCGCGTACGCCGAAAGCTGATACCTTCCCTGGCTCAGCGGCGTTGGCCACAAAAAGGCAAACGTCCCATCGGGAGTCGTCGAAACTGATTCGACAACCGGCGCGCCGCCGTTTTGGGTAAGCGTCAAAAATATGGATTCCCCCGAGGTCGCGTGCCCTTTGATGACAACGGAATCATCCACCGTGCTTTGGAGTGGATACTGATCAATCACTGGAGGAGGAATAGGCACGATCGTCAGCTGAACAACCGAATTAACAGTATTGCCAGCCGCATCAACGGCAGTCACGGTGACCGTTTTTTGTCCCGGCGTCTGCAGAGGCAGCGTATAGGTAACAACGCTCCCCGGCGCGCCGGCGGGAATAGTGCCGATCGTTTGCCCATCAACGGCAACCAGATAATGATCAACCCCAGAAAGATCATCGGTCGTTCCAAAAGAAATAACCGGACGCGGATTATCGGTCTGGGTTCCGTTCGGAACGGCAATGGTAAAATCATGCGGGGCGACCGTATCGATGTTGACCCGATACGTTCCAATCGCCCCCCAGCCGGCGGCGGTTTTTTCCTGCACGCGGAAATACCACGTCCCATCGGCGCTGTCAGCAATGGTTTTTGTCCAAATCGGCGGATCGTAACTAACCGCGGGCAACGTTGATTTGTTTTTGTCGTACACCAAGCGCACCGCCGTTACCGAGGCGTCTTTGGGCCAGGTAAACACGGCAGTGGCGTCGGCGTACCATTTGGTCTGATCCGGATGCGAGGGAGAAGAGATGCTAGGCGCGGCGGGCGATCCGGGAGAAGATGATGATGTAATTTCGGAAGACTCTACCGTTACCGTCGCATTGGCGACACTGGTGAGAATTTCGGTTCCATTTCCATCGTTTGCCAACACCGATCCATTGGATATGGCAAACGATCCGCTCCCAACGTTTTTTGCGCGTCCGTAAATAGTCAGCAAAAGCCCCCGATCGCCGACAAAACCGGGGTTCATCACAACGCCGCTGAAAGAAACTGCGTTATTCGTTCCCGCATACGATGGCTGCTGTACCCAAAAAGAAACAATCGATCCTTGGACGCTGACGCTTGAAAAATCAACCATCGCCGGCAACGTTATGCTTCCCTGAAACGCATTGACCGCCTGGCCGGTGCTGTCGACATACACCCGCGCCACTATGGTGTCGCCTATGGCGTACGTCGTCCGTGCGGTAGCCACCGAAAGCGTGGCGGCGTTTGCCGGCGACGCATCAATCACTCCCGCCGCGCAGGCAAGAAAAAAAACCGCAAAAACGAATCCAATGCACAAACGAACCACCCGCTGTACTTTACCGTATAGCATAACGTTTTCTGTGATACCAATACAGTATACACCATCCGATTGCGCAGGCGAATAGTATTTCCGCCGCAATTATCAGCAGCCGCCATGGGCTCACTCCAGGCGCAACAGGAGAAGGTGGAATCACGGCCACGCGATAGTTTCCCGCACCGTCGATTGCCTTCACATAGACATAGCTTCGCAATGTTTGGTCCGAGAGAACGTACGGACTGGCGGCGTTGCGCCACGTTAAAGCCGATTGGTAATCGGCGGGTGCCACCAGAGCTGGATTTTCCGCGACTTGGTAACCAACGATCCCGCTCGCGTTATCCCGCGTCGAAAAAGAAACAAAATATTTTCCTCCAAAAAGCGCGGGGCTGCTGGCCACCAGCGGCACGAACGAATCGGGAGGAACCACGTCAACCGGAGCGAATTTCGGTTGTTGTCCCTCGCTCATCGGCGCCGGCTGAGCCATAACAGTGAACAAATCCCCCACAACATCGACAGCGACTGGCGTCCCTTGTCCGTCATTTGCCAGCACGGACGGATCGGCGATACCGACCGCCGCATTTCCCGCGTCTGCCGCGCGAAAAACGAGCGTAACTATTTTTCCGGCGCGCGCGCCGCTCCAGTATGCGCTCAACGTTCCGTTATATCCTCCGGGCATAATGCCGGCCAGCGACAGCGCGCGCAACGTGTTGGCGGTCGTCGTTGCGTCCCGCTCGATCCATTCTCCGATGATCGAATCGGCATCGCTGACGGAAAGCAAAACAAGGTTAGAAGAAAAAGTAACGATCGCTTGAACGGCATTAACCGACACGCCCTGCGGATCAAGCATGAGCGATTCGCTGAAGGTATCGCCCACCCCCACGCCGCCGGACTGACGAACCATATATATCCGCGCCGCGGATGCAACGGAAGCATGCATCAAAAATCCCGCCCCGACGATAAAAACAAAAAACAAAATTTGCGCCGCGCCGCGTGGGACGATTCTGACGTTATTAAAATATTTTTGATTTTTGATTTTTGATTTTCGCATTTTCACTACCCGGTCCAATAATATGCCATGATAGAAAAATCAGTCAGATCTACTTTGCCGTCGTTATTCAAATCAACTCCCGCCGCGATCGCCTGATCGGTCAGCGGCCGGTGATACCAATACGCAAGGATGGAAAAATCCACCAGGTTTACTCTGCCATCGCAATTCAGATCGGCGCGCATGCATCCGCCCGCCGGCGCATACACGTTGGTAGTGCCTACTTTAAAAAACGCCACCGGCGAATAGGGACTAATCGCGCCGCCCGTTTCCGCATTTGCCATCGCCGAGTGTCCACCCGCCGCCAGCACAGAACTGTCAAATTGGTGTGCGTACGTTCCGTCCGCGTTAGTCGTTACCGTCGCGGTAGCAACCTGATCCGAGTGGATAACCAAATCGATGCTGCTGCTGGGAGCTCCCGTTCCCAGCACGGTAATCGGATCACCCTGTTTGACTTCGTACTTATCAACAGTGATGGTGGGAGAAACAAAAATGCCGCTGACCACCGTGGAAACTCCCGGACTAATATCAACAGAAAACGTGTTAAGCGACGACCGCAAGTTATGCGCGTCTTGGGAATAGACCATGAATGTATACGACCCCCCCGCCAAACCCGACACATCAAATTCAAACTTCGCGTCCGGACTGGCGCTTACCTTTGCCACCTGCTGTCCATCGCGCAACAACACAACCGGACTTCCCGGATAGGCAATGCCCTTGAGCGTTACCTGCGTTACCGACGAGGGAGGAACCACGCCCCCCCCGCCGCCTCCACCCCAGCCGCCACCGCCGCCTCCACCCCCGCCTCCCGGCGGTGGCGGCGTGGTGTAGCATTGTGAAAGATTAAGCGTGCAATCGCTGTTGCACAACAGCGTGCCGCCGGTATATCCAAAAGAAGCACATGTCTGATTGTTAAGATTGGCCCCATCGCACTGTTCGCCCGGATCAACAACGCCGTTACCGCAAGACAATGGAATCACCCGCGCACTCACCCTCACCGACACTGCCCGTGCGCGCAACACATCTCCGCTCCCAAAAACATAATAAGCGCCGAGCGCGGCGCTTATTATGATGGCGCATATGAAAAGTATCGTGTATGTCCTTTCTTTCATGCGTCGATAGATGTCTATGGCGTTATGATCCGTGCGATTTTGACGCTTCTTTGACAATCCAGCGATTATACCGCTTCACCCCTCCCGGAAGCACCCAGAAAATAAGAATTAAGACGATGATAACCCCCAACGTCGTCCACAGCGGCAGGACGAAAAACCACTTTGACGCCGTTATGGTTTGGGAGTTTTGGCCATACGAAACAGTCAGTACCGCGTGATACACTCCAAACGCCCACGGATTGCTCGCCCACATCGCCGAAAATTGTTTCGTGCTTTGCGGGAGAACGCTGCTCCCGTTCGGATTGATGGGCAATTGCGTCGAGAGCATCCCTAGCGTGTTATACACCGCAACCGTTCCCGTCGGCGTCTCATACACGTTCCCCTCGTTGAAAAGCGACGAGGAAAAATTAATGGGATACCCGAAGAAGAACGATCCTCCGCCGTTGGCGGAAAAATCAGTTACCGTCATCCCCTCGTGGATGTCGCCGGCAACCGTCATGTATATCAAGATACCCGCCCGCGTTACCACCGATACTTGCTGACCGTCGGCGGCCGTCGATGGCGCGGTCCCCCACCACATAACCGCAAAATGTCCTCCCGGTGCAGCGTTTTTAGGCACCGTCACCGTGAACGGAATAGTTTTTTGTTCTCCCGCCTTAAGCGTTACCGATGACGGAAGCGTAAACCACCCAGGAAGATCGCTCGGATCGTTGGTGAACGACTTGACGCCGTTGTTTTCGGTAAATTTCTGGAACGAAGGATAAAACGTTTCTGCCTGGTTTTGTTCGTTTTGCACCATTATCGTTCCACTGGCCGTATCGCCCGGGTTAACAAAAAAATCCAAGCGAACCGGACCAACGGTAACCGCGTGAACAGCCGACGCACCCCAGAGTGCGCCGGTCATTCCCAGCACCAGTATTAGTGCCGCTTTTTTCATACGATGGTAAAGAAGATGTTATTTTTTCGCTCGGTTAGTTTCCCGTGCACTGATACGTGATGGTGTCCGTATATGTTCCGGCAGCCGTCAGATTGGAAATAGCCGCCTCATGCGTAACCACGATCGTTCCACCAGTCGTCGGAGCGCTGGATGAAGCCAGCGTCAAAGCCGTCGTTGAAAGACCGCCGACCTGGTTTCCGGTCACCGCGTACACCGGGTTAACCGTCAGCGCCCCTCCGGTTGCCGCCACGCCGATGGCTCCTTGAATACCATACCCTTCCGTTCCAGCGGCAAGAGTCGCATTGGTTGATTGAATCAGATGCCCGGTTGAAGTCGAGTTGTACAAACCCGCGGTTCCTCCATGCCCGGCATCGAGCACTTGCAACGTACATCCGGCTCCCGAATTGCACGCCAGAGATACCGTAACGTTCGGAGTCGCCGTTCCGACAGCGCTGGTGGTCAGCGTACCGAAACTGGTCGATGTTGCCGATGCCGAACACGTAACCGTCGTTGCCACCGTCGCGCTCACTGCGACCGTATCGGCGTTAACTTTAACAATAAGCGCCGCCCCTCCCGCAACAACAACGAGCGCCGCCAAAATACCCAATACAATGCTCTTTTTATTCATACTATCTTTTTTATTTTTTTTATATTACTTATGATTCGTATTTGTATGCATCCTTTTCGTTTCCCTTTTTTGTCTTGAGCAAAAAAGTATCGGCTCGACCGCTTCGCGCCATACGACGCGATACCGCTCCCCCTCTTACCTACAGACAAGTGGGAAACGTATGCCCTCAGTATACTCCATATCCGAAAAAAATAAACAAGTAAAACAACTCATCGCTGTGGATAACTCAAAATCGTCCCCTGCGACCCCACCAGTGGATCCTGCGCGATACCTGTCAAAAAATAAAAGCATAATTTTTTAGTTTTCAGTCACGCCCGCGCGTTTTTTTATTTCTTCTAGTTTCCTACGCAACTGTACGTAATGGTATCCGCGTAACTTCCGGCCGGCGTCGTGCCGGCAATCGCCGCCTTGTGCGTCACCACCACCTCTCTGCCGGTAAACGTAGCCGTTGAACTGGCGAGGGCGGTTTGCGCAAGCGACAATCCCCCGACCGCAGCGCCGGTCTGGTTATACGCGCCAGCCAACGTCAGCGTTGCCCCGCTCCCTGCGGCGGTTGTTGCCGCTTGGACGCCGTATCCTTCGGTTCCCGCCGAAAGCGTTGAATTTGCCGATGCTATAAGATGACTCACCGCGCTTGCCCACAATCCCGGCGACGTCCCGTTCCCCGCGTCATTTATATAGAGTGTGCATCCGGCCGCATAGGTGCACGAAAGCGTTGTTGTTGTATTAGGAGAGGCGGTGGCAACACCGGTCAGCGCCAGCGTGCCAAAGCTGGTTGAGGTTGGGCTAGTGCTGCACGAAACGGTTCCGCTGGACGCGGTGGTTACCTGCGGGTAATTGGCGTAAGAATAAAATGGCGTGTTGTCGTTCCACACCGTGCGCAAACAGTAGGTCGTCCCCTGCGGCGATCCGTTGTCGTACAGAGAAAAATCCCATTTACCATCCTGTCCCACGCCTACCACTCCCTGCGACGGAACAAACGGATTGCTTGATTGATACGTTTCGTTAACGATCACGTTGGCGCCGTCGGTCGGATCGTTGGCGTTAGCGGTCAGCGCCGAACCGCTTGTCGCGCCGGTATTGGTATAAAACGCAATCGGCGTTGAAGTGGAAACATCGATCCACGATCCCTGTGGAGACGCGCACGTTCCCGTACCCATGCTAGCGTACTGCAATTTAAATTGTCGGTTAATCGCCAACGCGCTGCTGGTTACGTAGTTTAACAACCGCAGACGAAATTGCGCGCCCGCCGACCCGAGAGTAATGGGGGTGTTTTGCGCCGCCAGCGCCGTGCCGACATCGGTTGAGTTTACATTGTTGAAAAAACGATACGCCGCCTGCGTCATTGTCGATGGCGGATTGAGCGCGGCAAAGTCGGTGGCGATGGCCGTTTGAATTTGGGACACGGATGTAAAATCTCCCCCACCCCATTGCCAGTACGTATAGGTTACGGAGTTTCCGGGCTGGACGGTGCCCAAGTTTGCCGAAGCGACCGTGTCGTCGTTTTCTGTTCCCAGATTCGGCGTAACCACCACTGGCCATTGCGCCGATGTCGTGCTGGTCAGTACCGGATGCTGCAAAAAATACCCCGTTGTGCTGGCCGAATCGGAATCGTGAAATATAAATCCCATCGCCGCGTTAATACCGCTGTCATACGCCACCTCCCACGTCTGCGGAAGCGAAATAATGCTCGTGGACGTTTCGGTCGTTTCATCAGCCGCATCGCCGGCAAACCGCCCCTTGTCGTTCAGGTTGCGATCGGTCCCCAGCCATTGTTCACGTTCCCACACGAACGGATACGAGTGAGCCACCGTGTCGTTGTTGGTGAATTGGAAAACGTTTTGGATGTACCGCTCTCCGGCGTAATACGTCTGAGTGCGTTTAGCAAAGATGTGGTTGTTTGTCTGCTGCGCCCAAATGGATCCCGTCGTATCAACCGTCACCACGATTTGGCTGTTGTTCTGGCTGGTTACCATGCTTTGCCATTCGTCTGAACTCCACTTAATGTCGGCGGCATAGTACGCGGACGAATCGTACCGGATGGTGTTGTCCACGTGCACGGCGGCCCGTTCCATACAATCCAAATTCACGTTGGGCGGACTTCCGTTGGGTCCGTGCCCGGTCAACTCGACTTGTTCCCCCGACGCTCCTACGGCGCTGCTGCCGTTAAACGTCACGCCGCCGCCAAAGATAGTCGTATAGATGTATTCATTCCCGATCATCAGTCCGTTATAGAATGTGCGATCGCCGATATTGTACGTATACAATTCATCAACGCGCGTCGCCCACAGATCGGTATCTGATGTAAACGTAAACGCGACCGTCACGTCGGTCGTGCTCATCGACGCGGCCTGCACGTAGAGCGCATGCTGGTTGCTGTCCCACCACCACGCGTTGGTGGTGCTGGCGGCGCTCCCTTGCGACACCTTCGTTCCGTTAAACGTAACGCCCGTCATGGTAACGTTGGCGGTGGTCGGCAAAAAAGGAATGGCCACGGCAACGTTGCTGTTGGTTCCCGACGCGTTGTAGATGGTAAAGTCCGAAATGGTCGCATCCCACAATCCCGTTCCGGAGTTGAAGTTCTCCAAAACATTGGTGCTGCTCCCCATCTGCGCCGTTGATACGGCGTTCCACCGGCGCGTCACAACGGTAGAGAAAGTTCCCGCGCTCGCCGAATAGCTAATGGTCCCAAAAGTTGGATCACTGGTTTCTTGCGCGGTCACCCTAAACGTTCCCGTTGTGGGATCGGCGCATCCAGCACAATAATTTGACCCCGGATAAATAACTCCCTCAAAGCGGTTGTTTGCGGCGTTCCATGTCGTCGTCGCATAGAACGTCTGCCCCGCGGGAGTCACCACCTGCGCACGCGCGTACGGGTAAGTGCTGGATGAGATAGTATTGGGCGTTATATACACCGGAACGGCACCCGACCAGCCATCGATCGTCTTCCCCAGCGATCCGATAATCTCGGCTGGCTTGAGCGCGATGGATATCGCCCCCTGATACGAAGTATGGGCAAGAGTTACCGTTGTTGTTCCATACGCTCCGATGGTTGGCATGATGCCCGTCGCCATACCGTGTCCGCCGCCAAGACCGGCAGTATTACAATTACTCGCTCGTTGCGTCAAATTGGTGAGATTGGCATTGGTCCAGCCTGAAAATTCGGTTTGACTTGTTCCGTTGTAGCTGGTCGAGTTTATAATGACAACCAAGTCGTTAGCGCCGGTTGTGGTTGCTCCGGGAATTTTTCCTGCGGTAGTACTGATCCCGCCATCGTTTCCTCCCGCGCCCACATCCCACGGATTGCCGGAGGTGGCCACTCCCGAAAAACAATGAATTTGCCCCTCCGTGTTATTTCCCGAATCGGCAACCACCGGACTGGCATCGCCCCCAACGGTACGCTTCCAATAGACCGCCAATCGGGAAGCTGGGTCGGTAGCGGCGGTTCCCGCATACTGCGGAGACCACGGCACCTCCACAAATCCGTTCGCGGTCGTTAAAGAGATCGGCTGGTTTTCAGACGTGACCACCAACAAACAGACATCGCCCGCTTGCATGCTTGCCGGATACGGAACGGTGATAGCGCCGGTGCTTGCCGTAAACGTTCCCGATGCCCGATACGACGGAGAAACTGGTCCCGAACCAGCAGCGGCGGTATGCGTGGCATAAAAAATATGCGCTCCCACGCCAATGCCAAGAGTCAGCACTATCGCCGCAACAAAGATACGGCGATGGTTAGCCAAAAAGCGAAAAAAAATAATGCAATGGAGAGACAACTTCATTTCACAATCAAATTAAGCTGGCACAATCCCTTTTCTAATTGCCCGTGATATTTTGCCATCACCCGCACAATCAATGTGTAGGATCCAGGCAACGCAGTTTTGTCGGCCGAGAACGATACCAGCGGTGTTCCGCTCGCGTCCTGCGATAGCGCCGGCACAATCCCCTGCGGATAATCCCCTAGGGTGATGAAAAACGGCATGAGACGGGCAAGCAGCGAAGCGGAATCGTTAGCGACGGGCGAACCGGATGCGGTCGATGTATCCGCGACGGTAATCGCGGTCCCCGACGCGGTTGAGGTTCCGGTCAAAATAATCGCGGTCCCCGACGCGGTTGACGTGTTCACGGACATACTTGACGCGGCAGCAGAGCCGACGTCCGGCGTGGAAGTTGCCGACGTACCGGTTGCGGTATTCGATGGCGATGAGGTTGCCGTGCTTGAAACGAAAGGCGTCGAAGAGACAGACGCGGTCAAAAGCGTTCCGTACTCGCCCGCAAAATCAAATTGCGCATCCGAAGGCCCCGACAAATGGATTGCGTATTGCGCCGTCCCGTTTACCGCCACCGTTTGAGAAAACGGATCAGCCAAACACGAAACGGTCCCCGTGCCGCGGCGGGAAAAATCATCGTTCGAAAGTTCGTCGGCCGCAAACGCGCCGCCGCTCGACACCAACTGCAGGCGATCGGAGGTGAGACGATTAACATCATTTTTTTGTTCCGCCGGATACGTCACCTGCAACGTCATGCCATCCAAATACACCGCTTGGTCCAGCGACAGTGGAGAAAGATCCAACGTCACAACGGCTATTTGTAGTTTTGCTATATCGTCGTTGGACGACACAGGTACCACAAACGCCTGACCCATCTGGTCTTTGGTTACATCCGCCAACACTTGCCAGGTGGATCCGTCCAGCGAGTAACGAATTTCAAACATCATCACCGCCGGTGTTGATGTGGCGTTTGAATTGGGAATTGACGTGGGATCAAGCGATCCTGACTGCGTGGAAGAAGCACCAGATGCGGAAGAGCTGGATAACAATGGAGCGGACAAAGAAACGGAGGCGGGCATTACTGACGAAGAAGACGTTCCCACGGCACCCGACGCGGAAGAAACAGCGTCTGGTGCAGACGTGTGCGTGCCAGCATTAGAAGAATATGCCGTTGATGTTGCGGCGGCCATAGAAGCCGATGAGACGACGGGTGGCTGCGATTGCGTAAATGAGGAATCGGTCGTTGACGAAGTTGACGTCGACTGATTGGTTGGCACCGGCGCAGGTGACGAGGTTGCCGTGCTTGACGGAGTGGCCGGCGAGGGCGACTGATCAACGGACGTCGCCAAAGACGAAGACGAAACAACTGGAGTTGAGATAAGAGCGGGAGTTGACGCGGTAGCGTCCACCAGCGGAGTCGTACTCACTTCATCGGCAAACGCCCGAAGGAAAAACGGAGAAAAGAATTTCCACATCAAAGACGTTGAGCTACTCGTCGGAGCGGGCGCGGGTTGCGAAGTGGAAGCCGCCGCCGGTTGCAAAGCCGGGGTCGGCGCGGACTCCGCCGACGGAGCTACGGACGCGCTCGATGAGCTGACACTAGAAGAAACGGGAATGGGAAGCGATGTCGACGCGGTTGGCTGCAATAAATTGTCGGCGGATGTCGCGGCGCTTGCCGGAGACGACGCGGACGAAGACGTTTGCTGGCCAACGTTTGCATCTGAAGGCGATGACGTTGCCGACGCGGCGGCAGTATTTCCCTGACCACCGGATGTTCCCGCTGTTGACGAAGCGGTCGACGACGCAGACGCATTAGACGACGTATTAACAGCCGACGAAGACGCCGCCGACGATGATGCTATTTGGTCACGCACCTGTTGCGAAGGCAAAAAATTTATCAGCTGCTGCACAACCCCGCCCGACGTCGAAGAAGAAAACGTATGATCTTTGGCACCGATGGCCCACGAAAGCCGCAGCGTTACCAGTTGAGGCGACGAGGACGCCAATAGCGGGTCTCCCGAGAAATTACTGCAAAAAATTTGCTTTTGGTCGGTCGTGTTTCTCACCACAAACGCCGAATTGTCCACGGTAAACGCATCAGGCGATGCGTTAAAATCAAGGTCGGGTTTCCCCTGCGCATTTGCCGGCTGAGCCCACGTTCCCGAACAAGCCCCCGGATACAGCTGCGCCGTCGTGGCTCCTCCCTGAAAAGAATAAACAATAACAAAAACAAGCGCCGCAGCGCACAGCGACGCGATACCAATGCGCGAAAGAAAAGCAACTTGACGCTCACGTTTTAAATTAACGGTGTGCGTGATACGCCGAGTAAAAAATATTTTATTTCTCCTGCTAAAAAACATCGTATATACCCCGTCTATCTATTCCCTATGAGTATACCAAACCTCGCGGTGAAAAAAAAGTGCTTACAAACGTTTCTTTGAATTATTCGCACCACGCGCCGAGGGAGAGAACCAGATATCGGCGGCGGGCGGATAGATTTTGGTCAGTGGATGATTGCGGCAGTCGTGCTTGCGTGCCGGACAGATCGTGCGCCCATACATCACCAGACGATGATTCAAATCAGCCCATTCCTTTTTGGGGAAAACCGCCATCAGGTCGCGCTCAATAATTTCCGGATTGGTTGAGTCGGTTAAACCCAATTTTATTGCCAATCGCCGCACGTGCGTATCAACCGCAATGCCTTGCGTGATCCCAAACGCATTACTCAAAATAATATTTGCCGTTTTTCTGCCGACGCCCGGGAGCACTGTTAGTTCGTCCATGGTACGCGGCACCGCTCCGTTGTATTTTTCAACAATCGTGCGCGCGGTTGCCAAAATATTTTTTGCCTTCGCGCGATAGAGGCCAATAGTTTTAATGGCGCGTTCAAAATCTTTTTGCCGCGCGCGCGCCACCGCCTCAACGGTTGGATATTTTTTAAAAAGCGAGGGCGTTACTTCGTTGACTTTCTTATCGGTTGTCTGCGCCGACAAAATTACCGCCACCATCAACTCCCACGGCGTTGAGAAATTGAGCGCCACGCGCGCGGTCGGAAAAAGTTTTTTGAGAATAGCGACAATTTTTTTTGCACGGGCGCGGCGTTCGGATAAAAGAGCGTCTGGCACCGCGCGGCGACCGCGAGAAACATCTTTGCGCATGACACGAACAACCATTCGTTAATTGTTGTGAGGAGATGCGCCCGGCGCAATCATCTGCATGCGCTCAATTTCTGCACGCTTGGTCAGCTGATCAGCAACGGCTGTCGCCAGATCGTAGTCCATCAACGGCACGACTTCGTCGTCGGCTTCGTTCTCAATTTCACCCGGCTGTTCCAGGTCGGTGGTCGTCGTAATCACCACGTGCCCAATCCCCACCAACCGATACAAAAACGATTGCTTGATGGCAATGCTCTGCAAGCGCCGATACGGAATAGCAACTTCATTTTTGCTCAAAATTCCCTTGGTAACATGGAGAGCGGAGTTATCCAGCATCACGCGCGAGGTAGTATATTTCAGACGAGCCGCGACACCGGCAATAATTTCAACAATGATTGCCAAAGCAAAAAGCAGTGTCCCACCAATCGTCATCAAGTCCCCTACCGAGCCGAGGCGACTCCCCACCGTCGCCGACACGATCCACAGTAAAAGAGCGAGAAACAAAAACCCGATTGCGGCCGCGCTGTTTTGTAAAATAAAGAAAATGAACGTTTTGCGCCCCAAGCTATAATAATAGCCATCCTGCAAGTTAGTCATAGGTAAACAACCATTAATATTAATGAATACGCCAATTATGCCATACTGTGCAGAAAATAAAAAGCGGGTCGTATAAACCCGCTCAGCCGAACTTTCCCTTCGCAAGGCGAACGTACAAGCCCCACGGCAGAAGACGGAGGAACATCTCGCGCAACCACCATCGCAGTGGCCCACGAGTAAACCATTGCGCGGAAGAAGGGTCGTACCACCTCCACGCAAGCGTCCAGTGATACGCATTCACCTGCGCAAGGTAAGGGTGCAGAAGTCGTTTGCGCGCATCCCGCAAACACCGCTTGAGGTGCTGAGGCGCCGCAAGAATCAAAACCCTCCGCCACCCCTTGTCCCAGGCGATGTACTCAAACGCCCGGACAACATCAAGCGTAGCAATGCGTCGTCCCTTCTGCCACTCCCCCTTCATCCGCAGAATATCTTCCGCAAAAAAGACCGTCCCATTATCAACCGGCACATCCCACTGACTGAAAACGGGAACACCCATCTTCCCAAACACCTCGGCTTTATGCGACAGCCGGGCATTGGGAGCCACTCCCTTGGAACCAAAGGCAAAGACCAGGACCACATCCGGCTTCATAGCCACCCTCCTTTCATCTCAAAAATATCTACCCGCTATTAGAGCACAAAATAAAATAAAAAACAATGCTCTGGGCGGGGCTGACGAGAGTCTCAAGCGTTTTAAAACGCAGCAGACTCTTAACAGCGCAACGACAAAGTGCCGTAAATAAAGTACCAAGGTATCGCACACACCAACTGGAATATCCGAATGGAGCAATGACCGAAGAGCTCACCAAACGATTCATACAAGCACACGCTCAAACGGAAAATATTTTTAAAAAAGATTTAGAAAGCACGCGCCTCTTTAAAGAAAAACTTGAAAAAGAAAAATACATTACCGCCCTGGATGGCATACTAATAGCAACCGACGATATAGCGTTTGGCATCGATGAGGAAGGTGAGTTTACATACCAAGACTTTTTATACAAAGACGAGCGATTCGCCTTACATGAGCTCATGCGCGCCATACAAGAAAAAAACCCCGAGCAATTCGCGTCGGAGGAAGAAGTTCTTGGCGAATTTGCCAAGGCCTATTTTGCGGGCAATTTACTTCCCATCGCCCGTCTTATCGGCAAAACCTACGGAGAAAAATCATTCCGTATCGTTGGGAGAGACCTCGTTGCGTTCATGGCCGCGCACAAAAAATAATTTCACCAGCGCCATTTCAAATCGTCGTGCGCCGCCGTTAATAAAAAGCTGCCGAATAAATCCGGCAGCAGGTGCCACACCGTTGTGCGGCGTTTCTTTTAGGCGGACTTTTCAAGAGCAAATCCCTGCTCAGTCAGCCATCTGCACAGCTCGCCAAAGAGCCCTGCCGATACTTCGTCCAGCGGCGTATCGGCGCGAACCACCAAGAGCATCCCGCGCGGCTCATTGTTCCAATCAACGCCCTGGCAAAGAGCCATTGCCGTCTCGAGAGCAACCATGCGGCGATTAAATTCCTCCGCAAATTGAAGCGTGTAGCCCTTCCTAACAACAACCGACACCTGCCGACTGACCATGCTCACATCTCCATACGTTGGCATGCGACCCCCTTTCTTTTTGCGCCAAAAAAGTACCGGCTTGAGTATACGCAACCCCTCCCTCAACAATCAAATGTCGCCCAATGGGAAAACCTGCACCGACGCACAAATCTACGCTCGTCTCATTTTGTGGTACCGCGCATGCGCCCACAGCACCAATGCGATGACCAGCCCGATCCCCACGACTACTCCCCATCGCGAATCAGCTGGAATAATATTGATGCCCGCAACGGTCCCCCAAATAGACACGTACCACAGCGCGTCTCCGATAAGCGTAAACACCAGCGTGTCTGCAAACGAAAGATTCAGCCACGACCCGATAAAACCGTTCACGTACGGAAAATTCAGAAAACCAAACACGACGAGCGTCAACCGCCGTCCATTCGTACTAATGCGACGCTCCAACGCTTCCGCCAGCGCCTCGGCGTGCCGCGTGATCGCCCACGCGCCGTACTTTCCGCGAATCCACTGCCCCAATATAAAGCCGCCAAGAGCATCAATAACCGTAGCGACCAGCCAAATGCCGTGCACCAGAAAAATATTGAGTTCGAGATGATAAGCAAATCCCAAGGCGGCGGCAACAACCGCCAGCTCTTGCACCACCATCGCCGCCACGATATAAATCCAGATAATCACAATTTTTTACGCGCCGTCCACCGTAAATGAATGTTTAGAAAATCAAACTTCCTCTCCATTATCGCATGCCAAAACCGATAATGCAAACAACGGCGCCAATGCAAACGGAACCTACCCCCGCCCGCCGCCGCACCGTCCGCTCTCCCCTTTTATGGTGAACGGCGATGGAGTATACTCTTGCGGATATGCGCGACACACTATCGCTCCCCGGATTCTGGCATCTTTTTTGGTTCCGCGTCTTCCGCGGCATTGCGGCCGGAGTCATCGTCGTTTCTTTTCCCTACTTCGTTCTCTCCGCTTTCAACCACGGCCATTTGCTACTGGGAATATTTTACGCAGTCGGAACGCTGGTCACCGCCGCCGCCGGATTTTTCCTCGGTGTCTGGTTTGACCGCCATCCAACGCGTTTATTAACCATCGGCACCGCGCTTCTGCTGGCAATAAGTTTTTTCATATTCGCCGCGCTGCCCCATACATGGTTTTTCGTTCTGCTTGCCAGCGCGCTGGCGGGAGTGTCGGCGACCGGATCAATGGCCGGAGGCGGCGTGGGCGGCATCGCCGTACCGCTTCAGGGAGCCCTGGTTGCCCGCCTAATACCCAGCCAATACCGCACCGCCGTTTATTCGCTCTTGACGTTTGTCGCCGGCATCAGTCTGGCGATCGGCATCGGCATATCAAGCACATACAACATTGAAACGCTCTTTATCATCGGTTTTATCGCATCGGTCGCTTCAGTGATTCCCCTGTTTTTTCTGCCGCGCGCCGCATTTGACGCTCCCGCGCCGGCTACTGAAAAAACGGCGCAGACAAAAGCGCTCTTCGATTTCTCCATTACCGGACTTTTGAACGGATTTTCGCAAGGGCTGACCGTTCCGTTTCTTATTCCGCTTTTCATCATCTATTACCAAACGCCTCGCGGCGACATGTCGTGGTACTCATTTGCCGCCAGTGTCGTCAGTTCGGGTGCCTTGCTTCTGGCGCCCTGGTTTGATCGCCGATGGGGACTAGTGCAAAGCATGATCATTACCCGCGGCGCAGGGATTATCGCACTCCTGTGCATCGCGCTTATCCGTTTTTTCCCTCTGGCGATTTTTCTCTTTATTATATTTCCGACGTTGCGCGTCATCGCGCTCCCCATCCAGCAGCGAGCCATCACCGACATCGCCGGACCCGCAGATACGGGCACCGTCCTAGGCGCCAACCAGGGAACGCGCCTGGTATCGGCCAGCATCGGCAGTGCGTTTGCCGGCTATTTATTCGAGCGCGGTCTTACCATTCTGCCGTTTTATGGGTATGCAATCGTTGCCACCTACAATCTCGTGCTGTATAAAAAATTCTTCGGGAAAAAAACATAATCGTTTCTCCCGCCCAAAGCACAAAACCGCGCGGCATGTGCCCTGGCAAAACAAAAAACTAGCCGGCACGCAATCAGCCCCTGACCAAATTCTATTTCTTTAATTTCTTATCATTTCTTCGAAGAAACCCCAGCACCGCGTCTTGTGACAAATAATCATCTGTGCGTTCGTTCAGAGAGATGTCGGATCGCACAGCTTTCGTTTTCTCACTTAAAACATCTTTTAAATATGCCAGGATAGTCGTTATGGTCGATATCGGTTTTACGTATCGAGCGTCTTTCTTTTCGGCGAGTAAAAAAAGGTACATTTCCAGTTGGCTGACCGCCTCTTCAAGAAAAGCCATTTGACACGGATGATTCTCTAAAACTTCGGATCCTCTTAGTGAACCAGCAACAAGACGGTTGCCGGTATTGCGAAACTTGAGCGCTTGAACAGTTTCAATAATAAGCTCATCAGTATGCCGTCCATCCACACCAATAACAACCGGGATTATCATGGACAAGGAAGCGCGCCGGCCGTCTTTGGGCGATTTAAAATATTTTACCTCGGACTTTTCTCCGTGAAGAACTTTTTCTACATTGCCATCTATTTTATTCTTAATAACATCTTCTTTACTCGCCATCGACGCATCAATAGCAAACGCGATTCGTTCCTCGCCTCCCCCAAGTTCAATTTCCATTACAATATCAACGCCATTTTTAATATCGTCATATTCGCTGGTTCTGGCTAAAAGCGCGCCCCCAAACCATCCCATCGTTTCGCCCCAAAAAGCAATAATAATTTCCAACGCATCAGCGCGTTTTTTGTTAGCAACTAATTTTTCGTAATCGCCGGGAAATTTACCAATAAGTTTTTTAAACATTGCTCGAGCGCCAGCGACATCGCGCAGATCCGACGCTATTTCGTCCGAAGAAAAATGAGTCCGCGAACTAATCGCTAATTCTTCTTTCGACAAGGGAGCTATAAATTCCAGCGGATTCGGACGAGCGATAACCGGCTCGCCTTCGGCCCAACGGATAATCATTTCCGCTAAACGCGTGACATCGTCATGTTCGAGAGATTTCCCAGGAGACTCAAAAGAATGGTTCATAGAAAATAGATTTTTAATATGCGATAAGTTTACTCCAAAAATATCGCGCAGTCACACCACCCCGGGTACTATCGGCTATAATCGTTTCCCCGACTGCCGCCCCGCCGTCCCCGGCTCGCAAACGGCAACCGAGAATGCCGTGGCGCATAGCCGCCGGGCAACGATCGCCCGCCGCTGTAATGTGGCGACAGCGCGCGATGTGCATCCCGGCCGCCGATAAAGGTCAGCGCCAGTCCCTTTTTGCCCGCGCGTCCCGTCCGGCCAATGCGGTGGATATAATCATCGTATGTTGAGGGCACATCATAGTTGATAACGTGCGTTATGTCCGGCACGTCCAATCCGCGCGCCGCTACGTCAGTAGCAACTAAAATCGCTATTCTGCCCTGCCTAAACGCACGCAATGTTTTTTCGCGACTCGCTTGGAATTTATCGCCGTGGATCGCCATGGCTGAAAATCCGCGCCGCTCCAAATCATCGGAAAGGTGTTGCACGCCCGCTTTCGTTTTCCCGAAGATCAAAACTTTCTTGAACTCTTTCTTCTTTAGTAGATCGCTGAGAATATCAAGCTTATTGTCGGACAAAGTCAAACGAACAACATCCTGCTCAACATCCGAAGACGTATCGCGCAGCTTGGTTTCGATTTTAATCGGGCGATGTGAAAACGTTTTTGTCAGCTCATTGATAGCCGGCGGCACCGTTGCCGAAAAGAAAGCCGTCTGCCGATCCGGACACAGTTTCCCCAGCAGGAATTTCACATCGGGCAAAAATCCCATATCAAGCATCCGATCCGCCTCATCCAAAACGGCATTCTGAAAAACAGCCAGATTGACTACTTTGCGATCCGCCAGATCGCGCAGCCGTCCGGGCGTGCCGATCAGGAGATTAAACCCTCGCCGGATTTGAAATATCTGTTCCCGAATGCTTTCACCGCCCACCGCCACCACCGAATAAACGCTCATCCCCTTAGTAAATTCCATGCACTCCGCATTGATCTGCAGCGCCAGCTCGCGCGTGGGTGCCAGAATCAGCACCTTCTGCGTCTTGTCTTTCAAAATCTTATTGATAAACGGAATTAAAAATGCCGCCGTTTTGCCGGTGCCGGTATCAGCCAAGCCGATAACATCTTCGCCATGTAACAAATGCGGAATCGTTTTATCCTGAATGGATGTTAGTTTGGTAAATCCCTTGCGCGCAATAGTTTGTTTGAGCCGCGCGTCAATTTCCAAGCTGGCAAATGTATGCTCCGGCACATATTCGTATGTCGCGTTGGTTGCACTCGCCTTGTTGACAAAAAGCGATTCGTTGATGCGCTGACTCTTTGGCCCCTTGCCCCGTCCACGCCCAAAATTACGCCGGCCCGCATGACCGCGTGATGCCCTGCTATCTCCCGACGAAAAGGACGCCTCCGATGATCGGTGGCCCTGCATATGGCCGCCCCCCGCATGCGCGGACGAAGGCCGAGAAAATCGTTTATTCATATAATAGACGCCACTGCAAAAAAATAATGGTCCTTACAAGAAGAACCTTTGTGATGCGGTAACACGCGCGTGAGATTCTTATGAAGGAGAGCGCAGTATGCACGCTTTCCTCACGATTGTCAACAGTTTGTACTGGTCCATAACATTATGATACAGGTGGCTACTTGAAAACAGGAAGGGAAAATATCAGGGTTGCCGTATGACCATATATGGCACACTTCTTCCAAGAACTGTCGCCATTGCCCGCTCAGCCGACCGGAAAAACAAACTTACCGAGCAGGCAAAACGTCGCCTCAGGATTATCGATTGGCATCGAGCGCATGGCGGGAACCGGTCGCTCACCGCGCGGTACTTCGGCATAAGACGCATGACACTCTTTCGTTGGCTCACGCGATTGGTGGAACAAGGGATTCTCGGTTTGAACGAACAGTCCCGCAAGCCGAAGCGAGTGCGGCAACCGATGACACCCTAGCCGATCATCGAGCGAACCGTCGCCTTGCGCAGGACGTATCCGGCATGGGCGAAGTACAAACTGGCAGCCATGCTCAAGCGCCAAGGAACCGTCGTTTCGGCACGTACCGTCGGCAGGATCGCCGATCATCGAGCGAACCGTCGCCTTGCGCAGGACGTATCCGGCATGGGCGAAGTACAAACTGGCAGCCATGCTCAAGCGCCAAGGAACCGTCGTTTCGGCACGTACCGTCGGCAGGATCTTGAGGCGGAGAAATCTCATTAACCGAAAGATCTCGCGTAAAAAGCGAAAATCGGCATTACGCCCCAAACTTCGATTCCCCAAGGGATTAGGCATCCATACGGAAGGGCAACGCATCCAGATGGACACAGAATACATCATGCCTCCCGGCGGCCGAAAGCTCTTCCAATTCACTGCGATCGATGTCCTCTCAAAGCGACGTGTTCTGAGGGTTTACCCCTCACAGTCGTCGCGGAATGGTGTGCGGTTCTTTGAGAAATGCTTAGTATTATTCCCGTACCGTATCGAAGCGATCCAGACGGACAACGGAGCGCCGTTTCAGAAAGAGTTTGATCGGGCATGCAAAACACGTTCGATCACACACCATTTCATCCATCCCCGTACCCCGAAAGAGAACACGTATGTTGAGCGGTCGCATGGCGCTGATGAACGCGAGTCCTACCAACAAGGAAACATTTCTTCACCCTTGCCCGTGATGCGGTGCAGGATGAAAGCATGGGAAGATATTTGGAACACGGTCAGGCCTCATGAATCCCTTGGGCCCACTCACCCCATGCAAATATTCCCTCAAGATCAAAGCCAACGGATTACCAACAAAAAACGTCGTTATATTACAGACCTGACTGTCTCATATGTATCTAAACCTGGACAGGCACTCGCGCATCGTCCCATGGCGCAGAAAATAAAAAACCGCCCCGATACATACCGGGACGGTTTTTTCTATACGCATTTTTTATGCACGTGCGACATTCTTGGCGTTCAGGCCTTTCTCGCCTTGGACAACTTCAAAGGTGACTTTGTCCCCGACTTTCAGCTCATCAAACGTGACGCCGCTCAGATCCTTGGAATGAAAGAACAGGTCTTTCTCTTGGCCTTCCTGCGAGATAAAACCAAATCCCCGATCCGTCAGTGTCTTGATTGTTCCGGTCATGTTTTAATTTCTTTTTATTATTTTGCTAGCTCCTAGAAACTCGACTACATCTCTTAGTTCTACCCGCAAATCATACTGCATTTTTTTCAAAATGTCAAGTTTTGCGCCGCATTAAAACGTATGTAGCGGATGGCCCGCCAGAATATCCTCAACCTCCTGATAATTGGGAAGGAACGCATAGTTGTAGCGCGCGGGCAACGCAAAAACATACGCCGTACTGCTGGCAAGCACGCTGGGACCGATTGGCGCAGCGCCGATATGAAATGCATCGCTCGCAAGCGCGCTCCACTGTGCATGGGTAAATATCATAATCGGGATATCCTGCAATGGTTGCGTTGCGGTCCACCGCGGACTTCTAATGGAGATTTCTGGTCCTGTCGCTACCGGCGTGTCTCCGCTTGGTCCCGCCGCGTCTCCTTCCCACGTACTGGTAACAATAGAATATCCCTCCCAGCTGGTCGGCAAAGTAAATGAAAATCGATACTGAGTATTGGTATAAACCACACCCGCGGTCACCGATGGGCATGGCGCAAATTCGCAATGGGGCCCCATTCTGCCGACCACAGAACCATCCGGACACAGCTTGGCTTCCTGTGTGCATGCCACCGCCCCACCTGCATGAAACGAAAGATACCAAATAGAAAAATTCAAATACCCCGCAAACGTCACCCAGAGAATATAGGGCACCAAAAGCCACGCCGCCGCTTTGGACACGCGCCAAAAGTTAACTATCACATACACGATTGAGATCCACAACACGGCAATTTCAAAAAACGCGATGCCGGGCGCATGCAATCCAAAAAATAATATTGACCACAATATATTGAGCGTCCACTGCACCCAAAAAAGCGCGACGATGTTCACCTTCTGCAAATCCCCCGTCCACAAACGCTGGGAAAGTTTGTTCCACGCCCTACGCGAACCAACGGACAGAGGATTGACCACCCGCCAGTCGTTCTTCCATACCAAAAATAAAGCAACACCGATAAGCGCATACAGCGTCGTCCACACCGGCCCAAATATCCACGCGGGCGGATTGAGCGCCGGCTTGGGGAGCGTGGCATACCATGTTGCAATGGATGACGTGGTAAATAGCGCACCAATAATCCCGGCACATTCCGAAACAACCAAAGCAATGACAAGTTTTGAAATTTTATTTAAATGCATATTGTTGTCTCAATCGATGTTAATTCTTAATTCACCAAAGAGAATCCCTCTTACTCATTTCCCCAAAATAACATTCTCACATTCTCAAGAATGTGAGAATGTTGTAATAAACTTAATAAGCCGAGTGCCGTATGGCGAAAGCGAATGAGCCACTTCCCTGCCCCGATATTTTTTATTTAAAAGTCCAGCCTGCACTAATCGTCGTGTATGCTCTGATACTGTCTTGAGATTGCATTCAAGCGCTGTTGCAATTTCTTCAAGCGAGAGCCCGTCCGATTTCCCGACTAAGAGCAAAATTTCAATACGACGATGATTGGCGATCCCCTTGAAATGTCGCTCTAATTGTTTGGCCGTTTTCATATGCCCTACCACCCAATAGTACACATGCGTATGACCTTGTATATAATTATACCACACTCGCCACCAACACATAATAGTCGTCGATCCCCCTCACTAACATTCCAACATTCTCAAGAATGTTGGAATGTTGTTATCGCGGCTACTACTGGGATTTTTAATGAAATGATTGTAATGAAATAATAGGTGCCTAAAGCAATAAGCGCGGCTACCGCAATCACCATCGACACCATTGGATTGAACATCGACGAGAAGAGAACCAACAACGCCGCCAGCATCACAACAACTCATTCAATTTTGTTTGATATATTTTTTGTTTAATGTTACCAATCTTTGTGGTCCGCCTTGCATTTATTCCTCGGCTCGCCGTGCCTATCAGCAGAAAGAGATTACAGAAATATGACACCCACCGTAACAATTACCATCACCTACAACAGCGCAATGATTTTTTCTGCGGCCAGTTTCTGGGTTTTGGCGAGCGTATAAAACATTTGCAAACTCCGCTGATCCCGCTCCACAATCCCCGCCGCCAACAGCACTGCCAAATGTTTCGACGTTGCTTTAAACGAGAGATTGATGTGCTCAGCAATAGCGGCCACCGGAGCTTCGCGGTACTTCTTTAGAAACGCCACAATCGCCAACCGACGCTTATTCGCCAACGCCTTGAGCGTTCTCTCTAGTTCATTCATATTCTCGCCATAATGATATCACGCCTACCACTCATCTGGAACTATTCGCGCGAATTAGAGACATAATCAACGAAGAGCGCCTAGAGAACTATCTAATCCTCCCGCGCTTGATTATTGGATGCACTTTCCGAAACGGGGGTAGCAATTTTTTGCGGACGCGTGTTGCGCTCAATCCCCTCCAATCGATCTACGATTTTGTCTATCTTCCAATACCACAGCGCCACGAAACGGAAAACGAGAAAGAGCCCAGCGATGACCGTTAAAAAAATTAAAAGCGAAAACATGATCCCAAAGATTTCCATATTTTTTTATTTTTTAATTATTTTTTTAAATTTATTTCCTTATTCTCCTATTCGCGCGAATTAGAGATATAAGACACAAAAGTGAGAAACGCGAAATCACACCCAATTTTCTTTAAGATATTGCGCAAGCCAGTTTTGCAATTTTTCTTTTGAGACCACATCAACATCGTTTGCCTTTGCCAGCTCAAGCGCCGGCTGAGTAAATTCACTCGTGGTCACCACCATCGCCTTATTGCAATTATAATAATTTTTTGCGGCGACTGCCTCTTGAATTGCCGCATTGCTGACCGTCCAGTCCCGATATGCTTTTGCTTGCACCACAATCCGCTCATCTCCTTTTTGTATCACCAGATCACCGCCCTGATCGCCCGGATGTCCAACGTGTTGCGTAACATATCCCATTTTCTCAAAAAGCCGATAGAGCAGACCCTCAAACTCAGTTCCGCTTAATGCGCGCAGATGCTTGGAGATACCCGCCGATCCGGCAACGGTTCGGTTCATTTCTCGCTCATCTATATATTCTCGCAATAACGCCTCCGCCTCTTTTAATCTTAACGAAACGCCTTGGCTGGCAAGGTATTTTATAAAATCAACGATGCGATCCACGTCAAAGGTATAATTTCTATGGTGCCACACATTGCCCCGCCGCCCATCCTGCCCGAACCCAAAGCTGGAGATAAAATTTTCTATATATTCTTTAAGATTTTTCTGCACTATAAGTTCCTGAATTTCTTTGCGCCGAGCCATCTGCATTTTCCGCATAACCAAGAGTGCAACGATTGCCCCCACAACCACAACGACAGAATACGCCGACCACTGCCAAAATCGCGCACGATTACCAAACCACCACAGAATCATCACCAAAACATATACCCCACACAAACTAATAATAAGACGGATTAATTCCCCAGAACCAGAGGAAGACGATGATTGGCGACGCATAGCAATTTTTTAATGACTTTTTTAAATTTATTTCCTTATTCTCCTATTCGCGCGAATTAGAGATATAAAAAATCATTTTTATTCATCCACATCATACCCCTTGTGAGTGCAAACGTAACTTATATAACAATTTAGATCCGATCGGACCTAAATTGTTATATTATATAGTGCAACACATTGATAGAAACCCACAGATACTCATCGGCGCTCATTTTGACGTTCATTGGCAGAATTAAATCAAAAAAGTAAATAGGTCAAAAATCTCCCTTTTTATTTTTTCCCTTTTTTAAAAACTTTTTTTGTTTTTGCCGACTTTGCTGCGCTAACGGATTTTATGGCCGGCGTGGGATCGGTCGCAACCGCCGGTTGAGGATTTATTGCCGCACGGATCGTTTCTCTGACTTTTTCTTCAACGACGGCCGGCTTTGCGGCCGGTGCGGGATGTGCCATCATCTCCATCGCCTTAACGAGCCGATCCATTTTTCCATTCAGTAACTCAAGCTGTTTTTTCACTTCGTCGCAGTTCTCTCTGCCAACAAATCCGCCAAAGTCGGTTCGCGTAATCGTCTTGCTGTCATTAAAACTTCTCTGCGGAAAGCAATCACCGCCGCGGCTATCTCCCCCCTCCCGCTTGTTGCCAAAACAGGTGGTGCAAAAAACCGGCCTCCCCTCAACAGGACGAAACGGCACTTCACAGGGTTTTCCGCATTGATCGCACGTCGCCTGGTACATCGTTACCGAACCGCGATCCCGATCGCCAAATCCGCCCCGGTCCCTGAGGGGAAAGCTCGGCCGTCCTCCATCCCGACCGCCGCTACGACCGGCAAAACCGCCTCCGTGTCCTCCGCCAAAACGTTTCCCGCCGCCACGATTAAAATCTCCCATATACGTTGATTTACGTTGGTTACTACAACACGCGAAGTATGAACCGTTTCTACTTAAAAAGCAAAGCAGTCCCGCCATCACGGCGTGCCCTCCGCCATCACGGCGTCGACTCTCATCAAAAAACGCCTCTCTTGAGACGTTTTTGATGGTGCTTATTTGCTCTTTTTTACGCCTTTCTTGGCTTTCTTTGCCGCCAACATCACTCGCTTTGCTTCAAGCCGTTTCTTTGTCTTGTGGGGATGAGATGTTTTCTTGCTTGTCAGCCCCGTTCGTCTTTTTGCCATGGTACATTGGTATGTTAATGAATAATGCGTATACACATCATAGCAGGAAACAACCCGAAAGCAATCCCCCAAAAACCCCACAACAAAAAATCCAAACACCAAAAACACTTACGTTCTCCCGATAATTTTTCTCACCACCCTCTCAATCACTTTCGGGTTGCTGTAAATTTGTCCATCAGAAGCCACTATCGCCAACGGAACAGCCAGTACTCGCGAATCGTCGGCCCGACGTGGGGGTCGCAGAGCGATTTTACCCTCCAAAGAATATTTGAGCAATACCGCGTCGGAGATGGACGCACTGTTACACACCACAACATCTGCCCTTCTCCCCAACCGTTTTTCAATGTGCTCCACAAAATCTCTCACGGTGTAATTGTCCGTCTCCCCTCGCTTAGTCATGATGTTGATAATCAAAATAATTCTCGCCTTTGACTTCTGAACGGCCGACCGCATGCCCCGCGGCAAAAGCACGGGGATAATGCTTGAGTACAAATCGCCCGGACAGATAATAACATAATCCGATTTTTCAATTGCCCGAGTAACGACTCGAGAAGCATGCACAGCGGGTTTGAGATAGATATCAGTAATAGCGTGCACATCGGGATTCCACAGCGGATTTTTGGCAATCGTATCAATGGTTGCCTCTCCAGAAATAGTATTGCCAATCCTAAGGCGGGCGCATAACTCGGTTTTTTTGTCGGTCACCGGCAAAATCCGATGCGCGCCTAAGCCGCAGATCTTGCCCATTTCCCGCAACGCAGCCTCCAACCCATGAGCCTCCTCAAGCGCGTGAAATAAAATATTTTTTACCGAGTGTCCACTCAACGAACCCTCCCGATAACGAAAAGAAAGTGCTCCAGCTAAAACATCATCGTTGCATAGCGCAACCATACATTTAGTCAGATCGCCAACATATCCTCCGCCCTGATATTCTCTACGCAACACACCCGTTGATCCGCCAGAGTCAGTGCTCGGGCAAATACCAGTAATCTGAATGCCGCTGATACGCTTGAGCCCAGTCAGCACCTGCGCATGCCCGCTTCCTCCGCCGATAGTTACGATTTTTTTCGTCATAGGCATAAACCCGATCACTGTTCATAACCAACTCCTCCCAGTATATCACCACTCATTATCGAAAAAAATACAATCGCACAAAAACACGCTTGCGCGCGCAAAAAAACAGCTCACGCACGCAACAAGCAATCACACGGTTTGTTTTGGAGAATTATTTTTTGTTCTTCAACCGTGTTAATAAAAACCCGTTGCCTGCCCGAGCCCGTTGCCAAGCGTTTATCCAGTGGCGTGTGATGCCGATACCCGCGGCGCGCAAATTCCTTAACTAATAATTCGTGCCGATGATACAACGCTTTTTGCTTGCCCACCCATCGCAACGTTTCCGGATGGCGTGAATAACCGCCCGTCCCCTTGTGGAGAGTCAGAATATTCCACAGCCCATGAAGCTCCCGATGTTCCGCAAGCAAATGTTTCCGGCACAAATATTTTGGATGGACATCCCATATGCGCATACCTTATCGATTGAGATACGTTATCGTTAATTGCAAAACAGTCGCAAACGAAACCCAGAGCAGATACGGGATATTGGCATAGACAATCCAATGCCATTCGGGCGACGCGCACCAAACCGTCCACAGCGCCCACACCAGCGTCCCCAAAACCAGCAGAATATCAACCGCCGCCAAAAGATTATTTTTGAGCCCAAACTGCACGGGCGTGAAAGCAAAGTTAAAAACAAGATTGAGCGCGAACGGCAAAGCGACAACCCACGACAGTTTTCCGATAAACGCTTTGTAAAACACCGTGCCAAACGTGACGGCGATAATCACGTATAAAAATGTCCATACCGGACCAAAAAGCCAGCCAGGCGGCGACCACGAGGGTTTGACCAATTGCGAATACCAATGGTAGGTGTTCATACTTTCATTGTATCAAAAAACCGCCGCACAAACGATCCGGCGGCAAACTCGCCACGTATTTCCATCCAAAGTTTTTCCAGGTGATTTTCTCATGACATTGCCCCCCCACATAGAAACAGCGACCCCGAACCAATCCTCTCTATCCCGCGCTTGTAAATTATATCCCCAATAAGCACAATCAAATCATGTCAAAAAATCGCATTATATTTTTTGCTCTCATTTTTATTCTCGCCATTGCCGGAGGAATAACCTATTACGTTTTCAAAAACTCCATCGCCACCGTTCCGCCGCCATTTTCACTCAACGACCCGAATGCTGTCTATTATTTAAGCCCCCTCGACAAAAGCCTCTCTTTGGGAGGATACGAGACAAATGAAAATCTTTATCACAATGGCAGTAATTATTATTATTTAACTTATAATGCCAGGCCAAATCAGCAAAAAACTGCACCAATAAGCGCCGATACAAAAATAAATCTTGACAATTATCTTGACAAAAATATTACCGTCGACGGTTATTTTAAAACAGTGACGATAAATAATTCTTGCGGGCTAATGCGACCATGCACCAAAACAGCCACCCTCTCCGCCCTTGTGATAACGGGCGCTCAAATTGTCGGTGAAGAAGGGACTCACTGGCACATATGCCCCGATGCATGGGTTAAGGAATATACGGGAGGCAAAAAGAACGACGGTTGGATGGAATATTTTAAGGTTGGGAATGATGAATATCCGATAGACAATGGAAAGAGTTCGTTTGATATTGATTGGGTAAAAATCATTGCAATTTAGTCCAAAAAACATTGTAATTTGGCGGGACAAGCAGAAAAAATCTATAGCTCATCCGCCAACTTTAATTTACACCGCTCCAATTCTATTATTCGACATTATTTTGTTTGATTTTCTCTTGAATATTCCCACAGAGCCTTATCAACCGTCCTTATACGTTGATCGGTTTCTTTTGCAATACCCCCTACTCTCTCCACATATTTTTGCCAAAAATCAAAACTATAACTTTTAGGTTGCTGCTCGCCAAGCGACCAAATCGCCCTAAAATCCATTATCGGATATTTATCCGGAAATGCAAAGTGCAAAATAAACGAAGCAACAGGATACGATACGCCGTTGATAATAAAAAGTGCCTTTAGACGGATCTCCTCATTTTTTGTTTCCAGACTGAACCGAGTGACCTCTTTGATGATTGCATCATCGTTTCTTTCATAATGTTTTTTCGGTCGTTTTGACTTCCATAGCGCGATCCTCATGAATTTTTCCTTATTCAAGTACCGGTGGGTCGCAAACCACTCCGTTATTTCTTGTTCCGCGGCCTCGTCATCGGTTCCTCTGTTGCGCTCGTCATACTTATGAGCATAGTCAATAATATTTTGTTTTGTGATTTCCATCATATTTGTTCGCTATATATCTCACGCCACCGAAAACCCCCAGTAAGCAACGCAACACTACATTCTCCACAAATGAGCATATTGAGAACCGACACCCTTGGCAGTCCATTTTTTAATATCATCACCGGTTACAACCTTCAGCCACGACTGGAGTGGTTTTTTGCTCTTATATCCGCCATATGTGAAGAAGTAGCACAATGCGCCATACTTATCATCCTCTCGAATATTCTTACATTCCTCCACAAATTCCTTCGGGACCAATACCGCCGCCGAATCTTTTTTGCATTGGGCTACGATTGTTTTTTTATTCTTGTAATTGCGGCCCAAGATATCAAACTTATATAGCGTGCGACCAGTCAATAGACCGGTTGGAACAAAATTTTCTTTAAAGATCAAATATCCCTCACACAAAGATTCCCACCCGGCGGGCCCAAGCATGTCAATCCACTCCATAAACGGCATACTTTTTATTTTCTCGTTCGCCTCATCTTCATCTTCTGAATCCGCTAAAATTTTGAGGAGTCGTTGATAGGTATCGCGAAATTGATAGACATTTGCCCGCCCCGCGGACGAGATTAATCTGTATTGCGGCGGAAGCTTTGATAAATGAAACTCCTTTTTTGATCCCGGAACGATCTTCTTGTACTTAAAAATCTCTGGCAATATCAATGGAAATAAATTGGTGGATTTTGAATCGGACTTCATGCGTCCATGAATGTGGTACAGACATAATACGTCATCTGCTTGGCCTTTTATTTTTTTAAAAATCACGACCCAGTCGGATTGCTTGATCCCGTCAAATCGTTTAGCCGTGTTAAAATCATTCGGCCTAAACCTACGGCCTTTAAATTTACTTTCTTTTATCACCATTCTCTTTTCCCCATCGTCTTTTGCCGAATACCAATCCTTTGCATCCCATCCTCCATACCAAATGCCAACCTTTCCTTGTTCTAACGCGCACTCCTCTTGCCTTCCTATATACTTACCAAGATTCATTCGTATCCGCCAAAAACGGGGAGTATTCGTATTGTCTTTTTTCATTTTCAGTTTCTAGATATTACTTTTAAAATTTTATATGCAACGTCCTTAAGTGAACTCTCAATCAATTACTACAGAACTTCGCTATTTTGTTGGCTCATTAACAAAAACCCTGTCTTCATCCAATCCTCCATCGATAAGCTCCTGGACTTCTTCCGCCGTACCTTGGTCTATGTCGTGATCCTCCATAAGACGAGCCATTTCTTCGTCTTCGGGAATATCGTCATCAATTGGATCGTCGTCAGTCATACTTATTTTTTATCTTTGGGTAATCCCCACCGCCAGCAAGGTTTTTCTCCTTTCTTGTATGCAATAATGACAAAAAGAATGGTCAACAAAATGATCGGCAAACCGAGCGTGAGAAAGTTACTTCCCAAATCAGGATTCCCCGGAACATCTTTTTCTCTAGCAAGCACGAAAGCCAAGGCAAGTGCGATATAGCCAAGCGTGACACACCACCCTTGCCATTTTCCGGGCGCCCATCCCCAGCCATAGAGTTTGGCCTTGAACCAATACCCCTCCGGGTTGTCTTTCAAATAAGCGATATAATCTTTAATTATACTCATACTCTATCAAAAAATAACCACAAAGACAATTTTCCACAAAACTCTCAACGCCGAAAAATAAATCTATCGTGCTAACTTTTCCAATTTCAATCCATCAACAAGTTCAATGGGCTTATCTTTTACACATTCTTTTCCTTCCGCGGTAAAATCACCGATAACAAGGACTAAAATAACCGGCAATAACAAGAAAAATCCCTTCTTATTTTCCCTTTTGACCCTCACCCCCCCCTCCCACAACATTCTCACATTCTGCAGAATGTGAGAATGTTGTGGGATGACTTAAAGGTATCGCGTCAGAGTCAAAACTCTAGCAATCATCTCTAGCAATCACTTAAAAGATTTAATAAAGTTCACAAAATTTTTGCCGTAAGGAGAAAGGGAGTGGATCACCTGCCTGCCTTGATATTTTTTTCTCAAAAGTCCGGCTTGTACTAAATAATGCGTGTGTTGAGAAATGGTTTTAAAATTTCCTTTTACTTCTTGGGTTATCTGATCAACGGAGATTCCGTCGTTTTTATCAATCAAGAGGAGAATATCGATTCTCCAATGATTTGCCATGCCTTTAAAATGTCTTTCTAATTGCTGTGCAGTTTTCATATGTATTTATTATACCACATATTTATTATACCACATCAGCACCCCATAAAAACATTCTAATATTCTGCAGAATGTTAGAATGTTTTTATGCATGGTGGACAAGAGACCAAGAGACACGGCGGCACGTTCCGACCATCCGCGTTCCGACCATCCGCGTTCAAACCGTCCAACCCAAGAACGTGCCATCAGTCCGTTAATCGGCCAACAAAGGCAATTACAATCTATACACGCTCAACGTCCGCTCGCAATGTGTTGAGTGTCGCAATAAGATCAGCCAATGCTCGCTCTTGTTTTTCTACTTCCGATCCCGTCTTCTGCTGAGCCGCCATTCCCGCTTCCACCGCCCGCAAAATATCTTCTTGCGTTTGCGTCACCGCGTCGTCAAATATCGTTTTGTAATCCGTGACCAGTTTTTCCATCCTTCGTGAAAAATCATAGTGCAATCTTCCGCAATGACGATCGACGAGCATCTCAGCTCTTTCTTTACTTTCTCGCCAAATAATTTTGTGCGTGATAACGCGAGGCAAGATTCTTTTGATGACGTCAAGCGTTATGCTCAACATATCGGTTTCGTCTTCGGTTTGAAACCAAAACGTTATGTTCGACGGCAATGTCTGACGCGGACGAATTTCCCGTCGCGGAATCCCAAAAAACTCCGACGATGACGCGAAGAGTTTGGCAAAAATATCGTTGATTCTGTCGGTAAAGCGGCCGACAATTTTTTCAAGATGCTGTTTGAGCTTTTTCTCCTCCGCCGCTTGCCAATCGCCAAAGATTTCTCTGACGCGCCGCGCAAGAAAATCATTCAGCAGGTCAATAAATTTTTTGTTACTGACGCGCGCGTGAGCCAGAGCCAATTCGTCTATGCCAGCAACTAATATCCGCGTGCCTTCTTTTTTGAAACGCTCCAGATCAGATTCCAAAACATCTTTTTGCAATTCTTTGACCTCATGCGTCAAAAGCCTTTCACTATCAAGAGATTCTTGATGTATCTGCAAAAGAAACGTCTTGAAGTCGGCCAGCTTCCGCTCAAGTTCCGCCAGAGGCGTTTTCAACGACGCTTTTTCAAGTTCAGCCAACACTAATTCTTGGGAGATAATGTCGCGTATCTTATTGGCGGCCGAACGGAGCAACACCGTCCCTTTTTCTTCTGTCAAAAACCGCTCCAACGACTCCTCAAAAACGGAAAAACCTTCCTTTGTTTTTGCCGACAGCGGGTAGATTGCAACATCATCAAAGCCGCCCTCCTCCCTGATGACGCCGGCAGTAAATTCCAACACCTCTTGACGATCAGCAGGACTCACGACATCTATTTTGTTTTGCACAAAAAACACCCGGGGGACGACCTTCTTTATATCCTGCAAAAACAACAGTTCAGCCCGCGTTATAGGTGGATCAACGCTTACCAGAAAAATAGCGGCGTCGGCGTGCGGCAGATACTGGTAGGTGGTGGCGGTGTTGTGTTCATACACCGAGGCCACGCCCGGCGTATCAACGATCTGAACGCCATTTTTTAAATACGGCGAAGGATATACCACCTCAACCCGCGCCACGCCCTTCTCATTTTTGGGATTATGTTTTTCCGTCGCGTAGTATTGGATATCTTCAATCGAAATACTCTTTTGCGAACCATCTTCCATGTACACAGTCGCGCCAATCGTATCGCCATACCGTAAAATAGTAATCACCGACGTCAAAGGTATCATTGCGGTCGGCAAGACGTCGGCCCCCAGAAGCGCGTTAATGAAAGTCGTTTTCCCCCGCTTAAATTGCCCGACGACAACAAGCGTGAAAATATCATCAGCAAGTTTTGCCCCCAGCGCTTGTGCGGCCACACGCGCCTGTTGACTGCGCGCAACCGCTTCAAGCTTTTTGAGCGCCTCACCTAAATTTTTTTTGCTGTGCACGTACGTATCAAGCATATGACCAATGATTATACACTATACTTTTCCCCCGCATGTTTTTCACAGACCTTTAAAATACTGACTGCCATGAACGTGTACTCAACGGTTGGGATACCCATGCTTTGCGCCCGGCCGAATCCCCCGTTGTTGCGCTGGCAATTTTTCACATATTGAAAAATTTTCCCAACGTCGGGCACCGGCTTATTGAGCGCGGCCAAACTCATCGTTGCATAAAACACATCCTCAAGATAATCACTCTTATTAAGTCGACCAACGAGAAATTGAAAAATTTTGTTTCTGTTTTTGATAGGCAACGATAACGTGTTTAAGATACGCAGGGCATAATACGTGGCCATCAGATTTGATTCATGTGCATGACCGAATCCGCCGTCCATGTTTTGTGACGCGTAGACAACGTCGGCAATTCTTTTTTTATCAACCGGACATAATAAATCACGGCTCAGCGTTGACAGATACAAAATATCTTCCAGATCTTTGCCGTGCGCGTCTATATAATTCATAGCATACGCAAAACTCATTTTTTTGTCACCGCGAAGATGGAACAATGAATCGCGCGCAAAAGCTCTTTCCTGTTGATCGATTAACAACGGCACACACTTCTTGAACGGAGCCACGGACAAGCCCAACTCTTTATACGTCTCCACCGCCAAGAAAACAGCAAAAAGATCATCAAGATTCCCCTCCGCGATCTTCCGTTGCCAAAAATCAGCTATTGATTTTGTATTTTTGGCTCTTACCCCAAGGAGACGCGTTGTTTTGACGGCAAGATACGTATCGCGGCCACTGGACGGCTCAACGCCAGCAAAGAAATACCCGCCGTCAGGCAGATGGCACCCTTCAATATAATCAATAATTTTTTGTTTGCTGAGTCGGTCCATGCCATTTAAAAAAATAACCCCCTACCCGCAATCGGTAGAGGTCATTAGTCCGCGGAACGGACAGTTGCGGCGAACCCCATCGCCGTTTTTAATAATACCAATTTTTCTTTCATCTGGCCAGTTTCATTTTTTACCACGCCGCGATACTTACTATTATTCGAAAAACTCCTACCCGATAAATCCCTTGTCCAAGTAACGCTTTCAGCAATTTGTGCGACGCGCAAAACCAAACCAATGTCATACACCGACCTCAAAACTAAAAGATAAATCTAGTGCGCTAACTTTTCCAATTTCAATCCATCAACAAGTTCAATGGGCTTATCTTTTACACATTTACACATTCTTTTCCTTCCGCGGTAAAATCATCAGTAACAAAGACTAAAATAACCGGTGGCAATGACCAGAATGACTAATCGCAAGCACCAAAATAACCGACGGCAATAAAAAATCCCTTCTCATTTTCCCTTTTTTACCTTAATACTCCGCACACCACAACATTCTCACATTCTGCAGAATGTGAGAATGTTGTGGGATGAAATCTTCCCTCGCATTCACTTGGCATAGGTGTCTTTTTTCTTTATTTTTAGCATATCATAAGGATATAAGCTGATACAATTCTGACAAAATTTTTGCCAAATCTGATGTACAAATCCAAAAAGCGAAATCTACGCTGACCTGCCGCCAGTCGCCGCGCCTGCCCGCCGAGGCCTTGGCGCAGACGGAAAACGGCGGTTACGCCTCGCAGAAAAATCCCCCTTACATCTTTTGATTTTGCCGATCCCGTAGCTTGCCGAAGGCGATGGCATGGGACGCACGCCGATTTTTCTTTCTCCACCCGCAAGCCAAAACTCCTGCCAGCAAGCATGGGCTCAGCCGAATGTTTGAAATGACAAAAATGAATTGAGATTGGGTTGTTTTCACATAGAGCGCTCTAGTATTATAAAAAAAGCGGCCCGCGCACACAGAATGTACGCGGGCCTTTGATTTGGGGTATGGCATCAGCAATCCATGCTACAGTCCCCATCTCCGTAGCATCCCATGTCATCGTTACAGCCATCACTCTGACAGCTTCCCACGACGCACTCGGCATTCATGAGTGCAAGCTCTTCGGGGACGACCGCGGACTTAACCACAAGTTCGTCTTTCATGTGATCTCCTTAACACAAATATAGCAATATCATGTCTCCACTTCCCACTCTTTTGCCAACATCCCCATCACCAATTCATCATAAAATTTCCCCTTCCACAAAATAAAATCCCGCTTCTTGCCCTCCAGCTTAAACCCAAGTTTTTTATACAACGCAATGGCACGAGTATTGTACGCGTAAACACCCAATTCA
>Ga0078972_1004753_pt1 | contig 36296 bp, 34 predicted proteins | sample YelNatPaOPGAMG01_FD_67568 | JGI IMG/M metagenome (GOLD analysis project Ga0078972, IMG submission 67568) | Hot spring thermophilic microbial communities from Obsidian Pool, Yellowstone National Park, USA - OP-RAMG-01 (SPADES assembly) (version 2) | ecosystem: Environmental > Aquatic > Thermal...
CCCTCCCGCCGCGACGGAAAGTACGGTAACCGCGGACAATATGCACGCGATCAGAAGATTGATGTGAAAACCGATTTTTATGTTTTTAAGCCCCAACGACAGCCCTACGACGACGCTGTCTATGTTTGCCGAAACCGCGAACAGCAACGAGGAAAGAACGGCAGCGGCCATCAGCACCTCCGCACCCGGAAACCGGATAAATAAGCTTTTGATATCTTATTCGGATACGGAGCATATGGTGTTTTTCACCGGCCGCTTTCGACGTTTTGACCGGGCTGGGGAGTGCTCATGGCGTTGCCGTAAAAGAGAGCCTCGAAGATCGCTATTACCATAGCGAGCACCATCAGCACCGCTATCACCGCCTGTATTATCCTTCTCCTGCGCAGTTCCTTTCCGCGTTTTTCGTTTTTGCCCTTGACGCCCATGCCTCACCTTTTATTCGATCGTCATTATTCTTTCTTCCGCTATCGCGGCCTTTTCCGCCGCTTCGATACCGAGCCCGGCTTCGGCCTCCCGCGCTCTTGAGGCGTCCGGCCTCGTCACCGGATGCTTCGGCACGAATATGGTGCAGCAGTCCTCATACGGCAGTATCGACGTCTCAAACGTTCCGTACCGCCGCGCTTTTTCGATTATCTCCTCTTTGTCCATCCCTATAAGCGGCCGCAGCACGGGGATTCCTGCGGCGTCGTTTGTCACGGCTATGCTCTGCAGGGTCTGGCTCGCCACCTGCCCGATGCTTTCGCCCGTCACAAGCGCGGCGCAGCCGTCGTTTTCGGCGAGCTTTTCCGCGATCCTCATCATAGACCTTCGCATCAGCACGGTGAGATAATCCTCCGGGCATTCTTCGCGCAGCTTAGTCTGTATATCGGTAAAGCGGACGACGTGCAGCCTTATCCGTCCGGCGTACCGCGACATTATCCGCGCGAGGTCGGTGACCTTACCGAGCGCCTTTTCGCTGGTGTACGGGAAACTCTCGAAATGCACGGCGGACAGCTCGACCCCGCGCTTCGCAGTCATGATCCCCGCGACAGGGCTGTCTATGCCTCCGGACAGCAGGAGCATCGCCCTTCCCCCGCTGCCGACCGGCATCCCCCCCGGCCCTTCGGTTATCCTGGTATAACAATACGCTTTCTCGCGCATTTCGAGATAAGCCGTTATGTCCGGACGTACAAGGTCGACCTTTAACCCTTCGACGCTTTTTAAAATGATCTCGCCCGCCTTGGCCGCGATATCGTTTGATTTGACGGGGAACCTCTTGTCGGCGCGCTTTGCCTCGACGCGAAAAGACGCCCCGCCGGGAAACCTTCGCATCTCGTTTTTCACCATCTCCGACAGCGCCGCCGCGGCTTCGCCTATATCCTGCGCGACCCGCACGGCGGGGCATACGGAATGTATCCCGAACACGTACCGCAGGGCTTCCACCGCGCGTGGGATGTCGTCCTTTCCCAACCCCTCGATATAGACCCTGCTTTCGCTGCGCCTTACCGTAAAACCCTCAAGTTCCGAAAGCGCCGCTTTTATGTTTCTAATAAGCGCTTTTTCGAAGTACGGCCTGTTGAGACCTTTGAGGTATATCTCCGCGTACCGGACTATTATCACGTTCTCCATATTATTTCCGGCCGCGCCCCCTTAAGCTTTTTACCGCCGCGCACAATTCTTCCGCGCACGCCTCGATATCGTCCTTTGTGTTCATTGCGCTCATGCTTATCCGCACGGCGCTTTCCGCGATATCCTTCCCGACGCCGCATTCGAGCAGTACGCGGCTCTCTTTCCCCCGCGAACATGCCGCGCCCGCCCCGATATATATCCCCTTCTGTCCGAGCAGCCTTACGAGCACCTCCGCGCGCGTTCCGGGGAACGATACGCTTAATATATGGGGCACCCTTTCGTCCGGCAGGTTAAGCGCCGCTCCGTCGATCCCTGAGATCAGGTTCATCAGCATGTCCGAAAGCTCCCGCACTTTCTTTTTCGTCTCGCCGAAGCTCTCCTCGCCTTTTATCAGCGCCTCGCGGAAAGCCGCGATTCCCAACGTATTCTCCGTACCGGGGCGAAGCCCGTCCTGCTGGCCGCCCCCGAAAAGAAGCGGTTTTACCGGCCTTCCTTCGCGCGCGAGAAGCGCCCCCGTGCCTTTCAAAGCGTGTATCTTGTGCGCGCTCAGCGTATAGTAATCGATATCCGGGGATAATTTCATTTCGGTTTTAAAAAGGGCCTGCACCCCGTCCGAATGGAAGAGGGTACCCGGCGATTTGGCCTTTACCGCAGCGGCTATCGAGTTTATGTCGTTTATTGCGCCCGTTTCGTTGTTTACGTGCATTATGCTTACGAGAGCGGTGTCTTCACGCACGAGTTCCGCTACGTCCCGGGCGTATATGCAGAACCCGCGGGGCTTTACGAAATCCACGCTCGCGCCCATTGCCTCGAGACGCCTGAAAGCGTTGTATACGGAAGGATGCTCGATCGAGCTTGTGACATAGTGCGCTTTCGCGCGAAAACAGGAAAACACGGCGGTATTGTTCGCCTCCGTGCCTCCGGACGTGAACACGCATTTTCCGCTCATGCCGGCGATCCGGAGCAGGGTATCACCGGCCTCCCTGACCGACGCGAACGCCCTTTCCGCCGGAGCGTAACCCGAGGACGGATTATGCCAATTACCGGAAATATGCTCTTCTATTGCGGCGCTTACGTCCGGCTGCGTCGTCGCCGCGTTGTCGAGATATACGTACAAAAAACTTAGTGCCTCCGAATAAAAAATAGTATATAATAAACATGGTATCATGAACAACCGGTTTTTTTAGACGCATGTTTAACAGGCTGCATTACGGAGGTTATCATGGACAGGTGCCCGAACTGCGGAAATAAAATCAACAGCATGGACGTGCTTTGCCCGAAATGCGGTTCAGTGATCGAGGAAGTGCGCATGGTTTTCCAGAAACCGGCGCAGCCGGCGCAGGCGCCCCCGCAGGCGCCGCGAAAACCCGAATTCCCGCCCCACCTTGTCGTTTATAACGAAGACCTTCCCGAAGACATGAAACCGAAGGAAGAACCGCAAGAGCCCGTTAGCGAGCCCGAGGAAATAAAAACCGAAGCTTCCCCCTCATTGTCCGAGGAGGCGCTGCTGCTCCGGCGTCTGAGAGAGATCGAAAGCAAATTCGAATCCGAGGAAGACGAGGAAGACTCCAAAACCGGATCTTATGTTTTTACGCGTGATTCCGGGGAGGAAACGCGGCGCGGCGAAAGCGGCGGCGAAGCCCGCGGATATGAGCAGTCCGGCGGGTTTTCCCCCAAGCTTTCAGGTTTGGCTGACGATGACTATGGGGAAGCAAATTCGACGGGCTCCGATGAAAGCCTGCCGTATATCGGCGGCGCTCCGCGCGGCGAGGCGCCGGAACCCGGCGGTTCGGAAACAACAGGACACAGGTACCGCTCCCGCGATGCCGGCGGGCAAAACGCCGAACCCGGCGGACATGATGAAGAGCCGTTCTTCCAGGGACTACTCAAAAGAATAAACGAGGCCCCGCTTCCAGAAAGCGAAAGCAGACGCGGCTTTAATCCGGAGGATTTTATGCGCAGGTACAAGCTCAACAGAAGGATGTACGGTTACAAACCGCTTTCCGGGGAAAGATCCGAGCCTTTAAAACGCACGGCGCCGCCCGAACCGGAGAGCGCCGGGCCTTCTTCTTCCCCGCCGCCCGTGGCGCCCGCTCAAAGCGCCGAAAGCCGCGGCGTGGAACTCTCGGAAATTTATACGGAACGCAGCTTTCGGGCTAAAGACGGTTCCGGCGCGCTCGAGGGCTTTACTATCGTGGAACGCCGCTACGGCCATACGCCGCCTTCCGAAAACGGCGAAGCGGCGCCCGAGATACAGCGCAGATACAAAGGCGGGAAAAAAGCGAAGCGTCCCGAAAAGCCGTCGGGAAAGCGGGAGGAAAAAATAAAAGTTTCCGTAAAAACGCACAGGAAACTGCCCGCGGTTTTATCTTTCCTTATTTGGGCGGCCGTTGCCGCCGCGATTTTTGCGGGATTCCTTTATTTCGATAATTATGTCAGGTCTTCGTACGGGGACTACGGCTCGTTCATATACAGCGTGACCGGCGGGAAAATCAACTTCGGCAACGTCCCCGCCTCGAAATAACTGATGATACGATAAAGGAGCCGGCTCGCGCCGGCTCCTTTTTACGGTCTTAATTGAGATTTGCGACCTTGTCGTAGATGACGGGGATCTTGAATATGTCTCCCTGCGCCGCCTTGACGATGCAGATCACGGTAACGACAAGCCAGACTATCCAGGCGATGTTATCGAGCCAGTAGAACAGCACCCACGCGCCCCCGCCTATGATCGCGGCGAGTATGCTAAAAACGATAAGCACCGCGACGAGGAGGCAGCCAAGGAACAGAGACTGCCATGCGTGCAGCCTTACGGTCTTGTTTTCCTTCTCCGTCGCCAATAAAATTATCGCGCTCAAAATCGACAATATGTAGGCAAACCAGCTCGCGGTCTTTTCGTCCATACCCAGGGAATTCTTTTGATCCGACATATGACACCCCACCTTTCGAATATATAATGTTTTCGGTTGATTCATTATACTATGCAAGACGCGGGCGTGTAAATGCCGCGTGATTTCTCGCCGGAAATATATTTCATTTAAAACCACATTATCAGCGCGTCTTCGCCGTTGTCGTAATAACCCCTGCGTATTCCGGAGGGCTTAAAACCGAGCTTTTTATAGAGCCCTATCGCCGCGGCGTTCGACTTTCTTACTTCGAGAGTATAGCTTTCGATTTCGGGGGGTGCGTGCTCGAAAAGCTTCCGCAGGAGCTTCTCTCCGATTCCGTTTTCCCTGTATTGTTCCAGCACGGCGAGATTCATGATATGCCCTTCGTTTAAGATGCAGTGCATGCCGCAGAACCCGATTATTTTTTCGCCGTCGGAAGCGACGACGTACAGCGCGAGCGGATTATCGCAGATATCGTAAGATATTGAAGCCAATGACCACGGAGACGCAAAGCAGCTTGTTTCGACTTCGTATATCCCGGAAACGTCGGATTTGCGCGCTTTTCTGAAAGTGATCTCCGATTTATCGTCCATCTTCGTTTACACCGCTTTGATCCGCGCCGTCATGCTCTTTAAGTATTTGTTCCGGCCGGGATTCTTTAAGGTAATAAGGTTCGAGGGTATACGCGTCCTCGTATTCGCCCCGTTTATACGCCGCGTATGCGATAAGCCCTACCGAGCCCGCCCTCTGGAGCAATATTCCCGGATGAGCTATCCTGAAACCATTTGAAGCTGCAAGGATACGGCCGCGGTAAGAAACCGCCGCGTCTCCGAGAAAGACCGTCCTCTTTCCCGAAAGTTCCGCAAGAAGCGTATCTATATCAACGGCGCGGTAACCGGATACCCTTTCGCCGCGCAGGTAAAGCGACGTATAGACCTCCCCTCTCCTCGCGTCTATCACGGGGCAGACGTATTCGTCGGTCCCGGAGGCGTTGAACGCGAGGGCGTCGAGCGTGTTTACGCCGGCCGCGGGTTTCCCCGAAGCCTGCGCGAACGCCTTTACCATCGCTGCTCCGATGCGTATGCCGGTAAAAGAGCCGGGGCCCGCCGCGCAGCAGAACAGCCCTACGTCTTTTACGCCGATGCCCGCTTCGGCGAGACAATCGTCGGCCATCGGCGCAATCGAAACGGAATGCGTCTTTTTATTGTCCACGTATTTTTCGCACAGTATCCTTTCGTCCGCCAGGACCGCCGCGGAGCAAACGTTTCCCGACGTGTCGAGCGCCAAAATATACATCCGTCATTCCCCCGCGCGGCTGATTTCGATCAGCCTTTCGTTTTCTCCCGTGACCCGAAGCGACACTTTTATATGCGGCGGGAGCTGCCGGGGCGCCCATTCGATAACGCACACGCCGTCTCCCCCGAGGCTGTCGTACAGCCCCGTTTCGCTAAGCTCCTGCGCGTCCGCGATCCGGTAAAAATCGAAATGCCGCAGCGTGAGCCTGCCCGCGTATTCCTTGAGCAGCGTAAAAGTCGGGCTTGTGACTTCCTCTTCAACGCCAAGCCCCGCGGCGATGCCCTTGGCGAACACGGTCTTGCCCGCGCCGAGCCGCCCTTCGAGCACCACAATATCCCCGTTTTTAAGCGAACACGCGAACGCCTTCCCTAATTCGAGAGTCTCTTTTGCGCTGCGCGTCAGATGTGTCCCTTCCAAAACCCACTCCGGACAGCCTATGCCGGCTGTTTATGAAGTATACCCGATAAGCGCTTATAAAGCAATATGACCAAAATGGACTGTGCCACCGCTTTGATTGCGGTGAGCGGTATCGCGCCCGCAACGAGGTACAGCCCGACGTCGAACCCCTGTGGAAGGAATTGAATGAACAACGGTATCAAAACGAAGTAATTCAATACCGGCGCTAAAACTGTCATCAAAACCGAGCCGGCGCAAAGCCCCGCTACCGCGCGCTTTTTCGATTTTCTGCTCATGTATATCAGCGCCGCCGGAAGGACGAGCGCGACGCCCAACGTTAGGTTCGCGAGTTCCCCGATACCGCCCGTTCCCGAGTTTTTCAGTATGAAACTGAATACGATTTTTATAAACTCTATCAATACCCCCGCGACGGGCCCCAACGCAAACCCGCCGATAAGAGCCGGAACGTCCGCGAAATCCATCTTCAGCCACGGGTACGCGCTGAATATCGGGAATTCGAGGAACATAAGCCCTACCGCTATCGCCGCCAGAGCGCCTATTTTCGCCATGACCGCAATGGTTATCCTTGTCTTCGTACCGTTCATCTGTAACCTCCGCATTATTGAAATATAAAAAGCTCCCGTATATTTTCGGGAGCCACAGACATAAACGAGTAATGCATATGACATCTTCTCCCATCCAGACTGTACTGTCGGTCACGGAATCGCACCGTGTCAGCTTTCGCTCGCGGACTTTACCGCCGGTCGGGGGATTTCGCCCCGCCCCGAAGATATACTTTACAACGAACATGATAATGCATTTTTGGCGGCGCGTCAAACGAAAAATTCATTTGTTTTCAACGTTTTCGAGATACGCGTATATTTCGGCCAAGCTGTCGAATACTTTCCCCGTTTCGAGCGCGGGCTCCTCGTCGCCCGCGATATCGCCGGGTCCGTACGGTATCTCCATAAAAATCTCCTGTTCCGCCGTTCCCGTCATTGTCCTCAGCACGGCAAGCGCGTCCCCGCGGCGCTTCAGCAAAAAATGATCCGGGCAGTAGCAGCAAAAGCTTTTCGACAGCGAGAGCTTTTCCGGCGCGAACGAAACGACGCGCACATCCGGGAACGCCGCGCGAAAACCGGTCAGGGTCAGCCCGACCATGCTTTTGTCCGCGGTTTTATGCGCGTAGACATGATGCGCGCACATCATATAATAATAATCCCAGTCTGCAGCCGCGCCCTCCCTTATCTCCGCGCCCGCCGCGCCGGCGGGAACTTCCGAAGCCGCGCCGGGCTGCCCCGATACCAGAGGCTCGCTTTTAGCGGCATAGTAGCCAAGCAGCCCGCACGATACGAAAATGAGCGCGAAAATAAAAACTCTTAAAAAACCGCCGCGTTTTATGCTCAAACAAAAAATCCCTCCGGCAGGGATATTTTTTGTCAAACGGGCTTTTTTATGCCCCAAACGCTTTCACATCAAAGCGTTATGGTATACGTTTTGAACGTCGTCGTTGTCCTCCAACATGTCGAGCAGCTTTTGCACGCTTTGCTCGTTCTCCGCCGAGATCCCGACGCTGTTTTCGGGCACCATCTGCACTCCCGCGTCGAGAAAAGCGTAACCTTTTTTTTCAAGCGCCTCGTATACTTTGGAAAAATCCGACGGCGCGGACGTAACCTCCATCACCCCTTCCGCGTCCTCGACGTCGAGCGCGCCCGCTTCGAGCGCGTCCATCATCGCGGCGTCTTCGTCGAACCCGACGGTCTTTTCGATCACGATTATCCCTTTTCTCTCGAACATCCACGACACGCAGCCGGTGGCTCCAAGCGAGCCTCCGTTCTTATCGAATATATGCCTTATGTCCGAAGCGGTCCTGTTCCTGTTGTCCGTCAGCGCCTCGACTATTACCGCGACTCCTCCCGGAGCGTAGCCTTCATATACCACGGATTCGTAGTTTATCGCGCCCAGTTCGCCTGCGGCTTTCTTTATCGACCGAAAGATCGTGTCGTTTGGCATGTTGTTCGATCTCGCTTTTGCGATGACGTCTCTTAACCTCGAGTTCGAAGCCGGATCCGGCCCTGCCTCCTTTACGGCGACCGCTATCTCCCTTCCTATCTTCGTAAACGACTTTCCGCGTTTCGCGTCGGTCTTTTCTTTCCTGTGTTTAATATTCGCCCATTTCGAATGTCCGGACATGATCGCACCCTTATATATTTTTTTCTTCCGAATCAGATGATACCATATAAGGCTTTACGGTTCAACTTAAACCGCGCGTTTCAGGATTTGCTCCCCGGCAGCAGGTTGAGCATCCCGTCCGAACCTCCAAGAAACTGCAGATAAGTCTGAGGGACTTTGCCGACGATTATTGTTTCCGATATCAATACCTGGGAAGATACCTCGACCGTCTGGGAAGCGCTTCCTATAAGGATCCGCACCTGCGCGTTAAGTATCACGTATATCTTATGCCTCGTCTGGTTGATCCCCGCGGCGTCGAGTTCGTCTTTTATGTTTGTCGTCACCGATCCGGTAGGCTCGAATTTAACCGTTATCGCGGGCCCGCGTCCGGTGAATATCGGGCCGCCGAAAAGCGTCCCGATCGGAACGCTTATCCCCTGCTGGCCGGCGCTTAATATGTTTTTCTGGGCGGCCGCCGCGGTATCTACCGCAAGCTTGTTCATCAGCATCGTGTTCGAGTTGATAAGCGAAATATTGCCCTCCTCGTCCTTTTCGAGCTCTATCAGATCGGAATATGTGATATTGCCTTCCGCGATGATTTCCCTGACGGCTTCGTTCATCGCCGAAACCGCTATCGCCTTGAGCTTCGGTTCCGCAAGGCTCATTATCGAAGGGGCTATTATGCTTTCGATCAGCAGATAGGCCGCGGCAAGCAATACGATTACCGCTGTTACTATCCATTTTACGGGGATTTTTCGCCGCATTCTCATCACCATATTTAAAATTATGATTTATTAAATTTCGCGATTACTTATTCGGCGCCGCTTATCGAAAATGTAAACAATCTCGTATTTTTTGCCCCGATCCGTTCCGGTATGGTATAATACAAAAGCACGGAAATCTAAAAAGGTAAGCGCAAATGCGGAGTTTTTTGAAACAAACGCTTAACGGGGCGTCCTCTTTCATAAAAAAATGCGCGAACGCACTGTCCGGAATCTTCCGGAAACGGGGCGGGGCCGACGCCGCATACTCTCCGGACGATACGCGCGTTTTCGACGGTTACGGCAAATCGCGCAAAAGCGCCCCGCACCAGAAGAAAACGGGCAGCGCTCAGAAGCGTCAAACCACGCTCCCATATATCTCGAAGGAACACCTTTCCGGAGAGGGGAAAGAGCATATAGACATATTCACGGTCAGGCAGCATAACCCGAGTTTCCTTATAGGAGTGCTGCTGACTTCCGTAAAACTGCTCGTCATCGGGGTTTTCATGGTGTTCGCCGCGGGTATCGGCACGCTCGTCGGCATCGCGAAGGCCTATATGGACACGACTCCCGTTTTGGATACCGCCGAGATAGAAAATCAGGCCCTGACGTCATACATATATGACGGCGACGGAAACCTGATAACCGCGTATACCGGCATCGAAAACAGGGATTGGGCGTCGTTCGACGAAATACCCGACATGCTTAAGAAAGCGTTCATCGCGATCGAGGACGTGCGGTTCTATTATCATTCCGGCGTGGATCTGAAAAGGCTCGCGGGCGTGTTCGTAAGCAACCTGATGAACACGAACCTTCAGGGGGGGAGCACCATAACGCAGCAGCTTATAAAGAACAGCCTGTTAAGCCCCGAAAGGACGTATAAACGCAAGATACAGGAAGCGTATCTTGCGATGCAGCTCGAAGAAAGATACACAAAAGACCAGATACTCACCGCGTATCTTAATACCATCCCTTTGGGAGGGACCGATTACGGCGTCAAGGCGGCGGCGCTCGATTATTTCGGCAAAAAGCTCAATCAGCTCACCCTTCGGGAATGCGCTATGCTTGCCGGGATAACGCAGAACCCTTCAAAGTACAACCCGAGAAGAAGCTATTACGTGTTGAAAAACCCGGATCTTACAAATAAACGGACGGACAACGTATTGCTTCAGATGTATAAAGCCAATTTCATAACCAAAGAACAGTACGAATACGCGCTGGCGGACAGCGTGACGGTACTGGAGACCTCCAGCGTGAACGCGATGTACGACTGCCCTTATTTCGTCGAATACGCGGTATACGACGTGATAACTCACATGCTGCAGCAAAGAAGCCTGCAGGACAATGACGAGAACAGGGCGAAGATCGACGCGGAGCTGCGCACGGGCGGCTATAAGATCTATCTTACTCTCGACCGCGGCATCCAGCATACCGTCGAAAACAGCCTCGCGAACTGGACTAAATATCCGAAGCTCAAGGACAGCTCCGACGCGGTCGTAACGTACGAGAACGGCGACGGATCCGTCACCGAAGTCATACAGCCTCAGGCGTCCGCCGTCGTGCTCGACCAGCATACCGGCCAGCTGAAGGCGGTCGTCGGCGGGCGCACAGAACCGACCGCAAGGAAGACTTTAAACCGCGCGTACCAGACGTCGATGCCCGTCGGCTCTTCGATAAAGCCCATCGCCGTATACGCTCCCGCGATAGACAAGGGATATTCGGACGGAACCGTGGTGCCCAACATCCCTATCCCGATAAGCGGCTGGAACTCCACGCTCGGATACCCTTCCGGAGGGAAGGACTACTACGGGCCGGTGACCCTGCGCACGGCGCTGGTGCATTCTCTGAACAGCGCGACCGCGTATACTCTCATGGACCTCGTCGGGCTGCAGGACTCGTATAATTACCTTATACAGATGGGCATCAACCCGTCGCATATCGACCAGACGGGTTCGGGGCTCGCGCTTGGCACTTCCGGGATAACGCCCGTCGAGATGGCCGGGGCGTACGCCACGATCGCGAACGGAGGGCTCTATCTCGAACCTCTTTCGTTTACAAAGGTCGTGGACAGATACGGGAACGTCGTTCTCGACGCGGACAAGATAAGAGTCAAACGCCAGGTTTTCAAACCCTCGACCGCCTGGCTCGTTTCCAACATGCTCGTCGACGCGGTCAATAACGGCACGGGCAAAAAGGCGCAGATAAACGGGATGACGGTTGGCGGCAAGACGGGCACGAATCAGAACGTAAAAGGGATATTCTTCGCCGGGATAACGCCGTACTATACCTCCACGCTCTGGATCGGCCACGATAAGTTCAAACCGCTGAGCAGCTCCGTATATTCGTCCGATTACGCCGCTCCGTTATGGCAGAACTATATGTCGCTTATACTGAAAGACAAGCCCGACGCGAAAATAATAGATGCCGACCCTCAAAGCCTCGGGCTGATAAAGAGAAAGGTCTGCAGCGTCTCCGGGCTTCTCGCGACCGACGCCTGCGAGCTCGACGCGGGAGGCCATAAGCCGGTCGACGCGTGGTTCTTAAAGGGCACGGAACCAACCGAAAGCTGCGATATCCATGAAATATATACGGTATGCAAGGAAAGCGGCAAGATCGCTTCCCCATACTGCCCGGACGCCGACAAAAAACAAACCGGGCTCATATTTTTGCAGGGCGATTCTCCTTATTTGAAGCTTTCCGCCGATCAGCTTTCGAAATACCTCCCCGGCGCTTTCCCCGCGCCCTACGGTTTCGACATCCTCAGCCTGACCCCTGACGACGCCGCTTACGCGACGTATTTCTGCAATATCCATACAAAAGACTGGTACGATGAGCAGCAGAAGCTTGCTGCCGCGATAACCGCAGCCAACATCCAGATCAAGGCTTCAGAGGCGGCGCTTTCGGATCCGTCGCTGCCGATCCCGCTTGAGGACAGGAACAGGCTTTCGTCGAAGATCGAAGAACTGAAGAACCTGATAAAATCGGGGAGCGCGACTTCGGGAGCCGTCGAACAAAAGACTCGGGAGCTTAAAGACCTCACAGATCAGCTCGTCGCGCTGTATTCCTTCCCCTCGCCGTCTCCTTAGGGACTAAGGCATATAGCTTTCTTCCGAGGACAGGCTGATGAGCGCGACGGCCGTCGACGGCCCCTCGAGCGGCCCTTCGTCCGTTATTATTTCCGGATGGACGGGTATCACATAATACGAGTACGTATGCCCGTAAAGCGCGGTTTCGTCGGTCACGGATACCGTTTCAACATTGCCTTTATAGACGCCTATCAGCACCGGCTCCGTTTCGGTTCTGTCGAGCCTCATTATTTTATATTCCGCGAAACTCTGCGGCGGGGTAAAGCTTATCTCCGGAAGCCCTCCGTCTCCGTGCCGGACGGCAAAGTCGTCCGGCGGCGAAGGCACCGTCCAGTATACGGAATACTGCGTCGGGACGTTCTTTTTTAGGAAATATTCGCAAACTGTCTGCTCCTTCGGCGTAAAAACGCTCGCAAGCTGCGGGACGCTTCCTTCCTTAAGGGATTGCTTGTCGATCCGGGCCTCCACGAGCGTGCCCGGCTTTATAAAATCGGGCGCCCGCCTGTCTTTATATACCGATTCGAAAAGCTTGCGCAGGATCACGGCGGGATACGTGCCTCCCGTCACGCCGTTCGGCAGGCAGTGCGCCCCGTCCGTGCTGTCGAAACCTATCCAGCAGCACGCGGTCAGTTCGGGGTTGTACGCGATGACCCACGCGTCCCTGTTTGCCGGAGAGGCTTCGGAGGTGCCCGTCTTCGCGGCGATCGGCACCCCGTCGATATGCAGCTTTTTCGCCGTCCCGCTCGTCGCGGCGGTTTCGAGCATGGAAGTCATCATGAACGAAGTCTCTTTTGAAAGCACGCATGCCTTGGTCCGCGGGCTTTCGTATATAACGTTCCCCTCCGAATCCGTTATCTTCGTTATGCAGCTCGGGTACGAGAAGTAGCCGCCGTTCGCGAACGGCGTGAAAGAGTTGCAAAGAGCGAGCGGCGAAACCCCTTTTGTGAATCCGCCGAGCGCGAGCGTCAGACCCGTGTCTCTGTCGTCGAATTGTATGCCCACCCGGGACGCGTACAGCTTCGCGGCTTCGACGCCTACTTCGCGCAGTGTCCTCACTGCGGGCAGGTTCAGCGATTCCGCCAGCGCTTCGCGCAGAGTGACCCAGCCTTTATAGCTGTCGGAGAAGTTTTTCGGGATATACCCGTCGAATTCTCCCCTCTCGTCGAGCACCATGGTCGTCGGCAGATACCCGAGCTTCTCCATCGCGGGAGCGTATACGAGCACGGGCTTTATCGCCGACCCGGGCTGCCTCTTCATATCGGTCGCCCTGTTCAGGCAGCGCCTCGTCTTATGTTCCCTGCCCCCGACCACCGCCCTTATCTCTCCGGTCGCGCTGTCGAGCACGACGAGCGCGCCTTCGCATTTCTCGCCGTCCTCAGCGTCCGCGGGAAAGTTTTCCGCGTCGTTGAAAAGCGCTTCCGCCTGATTCTGGATGTCCTGATCCAGCGTCGTATATATCCGGTATCCTCCTGACAAAAGCTCCGAGCTTGTTGCCGATATCGCGTTCTCCGCGTTATAAAGCACCATATCGGTAAAGAAGCCGAACTCGTATTTCGGCGGTTCGGCGAGCGTTACCGGCTCCGCGCTTGCCTTTTGCTGCTGCTCCTGCGTTATCATGCCCTGCTGCCTCATCAGCGACAGCACGAGATTGCGCCTTTCGAGCGATTTTTCCAGATTTTCGTCGGGCGCGTAATGGGCGGGAGCTTTTATTATCCCCGCGAGCATCGCCGCCTGCGCGAGCGTGAGTTCGTTGACCCGCTTCCCGAAATAGACTTCGGACGCCGCCTCGACGCCGTACGCTCCGTTCCCGAACGGAATATAGTTCAGGTACATTTCGAGTATCTTATCTTTCGAGTAAACCTGTTCGAGCTTATAGGCCATGACGGCTTCCTGAAGCTTTCTCGAAAGCGTCTTCGCTCCCGTCAGGTTCGTGTTTTTTACGAGCTGCTGCGATATCGTGCTCCCGCCCTGCCGAAGGTTGCCGTTTTTCAGATCCTCCGCAAGCGCGCCTATTATGCGGATGACATCGATCCCGCCGTGCTGGTAGAACCTCGCGTCCTCGACCGCGAGAAACGCGTTCCTTACATATTCGGGGATATCCGAAAGAGCGACGTAGACCCTGTTCTGCTTCGAATAAAGCGCCGCCGTCTGGTTCCCGTACCGGTCGTAAATGAGCAGCGTCTGCTGCATCTGCGCGATCTTATACGGGTCGAATTCCTTCCATTCCTTAAGCCCCATCAGATACGAAAAAAGAAAAACCGCCGCGCATAAAAAAGCCGTAAGCGTTCCAAGGATCGAGTATTTGAATATCCGAAACGCAAGGCTCCTCTTTCTTTTCGGACTTTTCGGACGCTCGTAATGCCTGCCCATCTTTCTTGCCTCGTTTTTTTATTTCCCTGCGGAGCGTAACGGTACTCGTGTTTATTTTTCTTCCGGACGGCGGCGTTTATTATGTCATTTCGACAAAAACCATATCGCAGTCTTATAAATAGTGATATTAGTGCAAAAAAAGTTGAAGGAATGCGCGGAGATTTACAGAATGGATTAAGGATACCTCGGAAAGGAAGGAGCTTATGCATATACTCGTAAAACGCCAGAGCGGGTTCGTTACCGCATACCTGTCCGGCGAGCTCGACCACCACAGCGCCGGCGATTTCAAGCAGCAGCTCGACGATGTGATACGGGATATAGGGGATTCGGATCTTGTGCTCGACTTGAAGAACCTGAGCTTCATGGATTCCTCAGGCCTCGGCGTGCTTTTGGGGCGTTATAAAAAGCTCAAAAGCCGCGGCGGGAGCATGTATCTGAAAAACCCGAACAGCCAGGTGGAAAAAGTGTTCAACGTGAGCGGCATCTATAATATCATAAGAAAAATTAAATGACGGGGGCATATATGAAAATCAAGAACGTTATGGAATTAAAGGTTTTGAGCCTGTCCGAGAACGAGAGCTTTGCGCGCAGCGTCGTGGGGGCGTTCGCGACGCAGCTCGACCCGACGCTCGAAGAAGTGGCTGATATAAAAACCGCCGTTTCGGAAGCCGTGACCAACTGCATAGTGCACGCGTACCCGGACTGCGTCGGCGACATCCGGATAACCGCCGAAATATCCGAAGGCAGGATTACCGTGCGCATCCAGGATTACGGGGTCGGCATCGCCGACGTTGCGCAGGCGCGCCAGCCGTTTTACAGCACCTCGAAAGACGAGTCGCGTTCCGGCATGGGCTTTACCGTTATGGAGACGTTTATGGACGAGCTGAACGTCGAGTCGGAGCCCGGGCGCGGTACGACGGTCACGATGACAAAAACGTTCAAAAAACAGGGTTAGGTATGGCGGATAACGGAATACTGAACCACGAGGAAAGCCTGAGGCTTATCAGGGCGGCCCAGAGCGGCGACGAGAAGGCAAAGGAGACCCTCATCGTCCGCAATACCGCGCTCGTGAAAAGCATTGTAAAGAAATTTTTAAACCGCGGCGTCGAGTTCGACGACCTTATGCAGATAGGAAGCCTCGGGCTCGTCAAGGCGGTGCTCGGCTACGACCCGAAATACGAGGTCAGGTTCTCGACGTACGCCGTGCCCATGATAGCGGGCGAGATAAAGAGGTTCCTGCGCGACGACGGAATAATAAAGGTAAGCCGGAGCCTGCGCGAAAAATCGTTCGAGATATTCGGCGCGAAGGAGAGGCTCAAAAACGAGCTTTCGCGGGAGCCTACCGTCGAAGAGCTTTCCCAAAGATTAGACATGTCTCCCGAGGACATAGTCTTCGCGATCGAGTCCGTAAGATGCCCCGTATCGATATACGAGCCCGCGTTCGACGACGAGAACACGAAAACGCTGCTCATCGACACGATGGCGGAGGATTTAAGCGGCGAGATTATAGACAAGATACTGCTCAAAGAGCTGATAGGAAAGCTCGACCCGAAGGAGCGCCAGCTCATCATGCTGCGCTATTACAGCGACAAAACGCAGACGGAGATAGCGGAAATCTTAGGCGTCTCTCAGGTGCAGGTCTCGCGACTAATAACGAAGATTATAAACAAGCTCAAAAAAGCTATCGAATGAAGCCGGCTGATCTTAATAACTCCAGGGCCTTCTTCCCAACCGGAACTGTCTTTTGCACCAATTCGACGTGGCCGAGCGCTTCATCACCCTGCCGTTGCTGCTCGACGCGTCTATCATCATCCCGCCTCCTATGTAGATAGAAACGTGCCCTATCTTATTCTTGTCGTCGTCCCAGAAGAACATCAGATCCCCTCTTTTAAGCGCCCCGATTGTCGATATTTTCTGCCAGGCGGACACCTGAGAATAGCCCTGCGCGTTGTAGCGCGGCCTTTGCGAACCCGCGGCCTTCAGGCACCAATAAACGAGTCCCGAACAGTCGAACGTATTCGGCCCTTCGTCGCCTGATACATATCTGCATCCTCTTGAATACGCGCTTTGCGCCGCGGCGATCATCTTTTCGACGCTGACCTTCGCTTTGAAAGACTTTGCCGCGGATGGGTCGGGTATCGCTTTTGGAGAATAAATACATTCAAGCGTTTCCTCGCCCGTTTTCCCGTCGACATCAAGATTGTTCCTCCGCTGAAATTTCTTTACCGCTTCCGTCGTTTCGTCCCCGTAAAACCCTGTCACGTTTTTCAGATAGCCGAGGTTCTTAAGCTGGCGCTGGAGGCTGCTTACGTCGGAGCCTTCGGTGTTCTGCAGGAGGACATATTTCTTCGCGTCGGACGAAAACAGCCAGGTCTGGGTTTCGTTGTCCGCGATCCCGTTCTGCTCGAGTCCCGCGTTAAGAAGCAGGTTCGATTCCCTCTGGAACCATTCGACCGCCTTCTCCGTTGCCGCCCCGTAAAGGTCAGTCGGCTCGTCTATGTCGAGATACCCGAGTTTCATCAGCCTTTTCTGAAGCTCTTTGACGTTCTCGCCCTTATCGCCCTTTTTTAGGGTCATATCCGGCGTCGAGACCGGAGTCGTCGTCGGTATCGGAGAGGAGGGAGGGCTGGGCATCACGTAATTCGATACGACGGGAGCCTCCGGAGGAGGGTCGGTGGCGCTCGCCTGAAGCGCGGGCGCGTCTCCGCGCGCCGATAAAATGAAAATAACGGACGCCGCGACGGCGAGCGGCAGCAGTATCACAATAACTTTTACCGGAGCCTTAAGAAGCGCGAATTTTGCAGGGACAGACGCGACTATGGCCGCAAACCCCCGGCTTTTTCTTCTGCGGTAAGCCATCTTTTTAAGCACTCTCCTTCGCGTATGGCGGCGCCGCCGTCCGGCGGCGTATTTTACGAATGTGTTACGATTTATCTCATTATATCTCATCATTCCAAAAAAATCTATACCATTTTTACTGCTATTTGTTAGCACCAATGCCCAAAAAAGCATTTATATTTTCCCCGCGGCGTGCAGAAAATACATTTGACCGTTGCGATAGAATCAAAGAAGGCGGTGAGCGTAATAAAAAACAAATGGATAATAATCGTGGTTATAGTAGTAGTACTCGCGGGCGCGGCGGCGGTCGCGGCGGTTCTGCTTCGGCCCGGGCACGGTTCGTACGCGAACGCGTGGTTCGTATAGGTAAGGGATCATGAAATACGTGATAATACCCGATATCAACTCGGGATTGAATCCCAACGTCGAGGAAAAAGAAGAGCTGAATAAAACGATCTCCGAGAAACATAAAAAGGTATGACGCAATGGATATAAAAAAATCGATCGACGATAAGACTTATAAGCGTCAGGTAAAGCAAAAGGAGCCGAAAAGCAGGCTCCTTAAAGAATGCGCCGCGGCCTTCCTCGTCGGCGGGCTGATATGCGTATTGGGCGAGGCGCTAAACGACATCGGCGGATGCCTGAAACTTGATAAGCAGGCGACCGACGTATTCCGTTCGACGGCGCTTATTTTTTTGGGCGCGCTTTTTACGGGCATAGGCTGGTACGACGTATTGGGGAAGTTCGCGGGCGCGGGATCGATAGTCCCGATTACGGGGTTTGCGAATTCCGTCGTCTCCCCGGCTCTGGAATACAAATGGGAAGGCCAGGTTTTGGGAGTGGGCGCGAAGCTGTTTACGATAGCGGGGCCGGTGCTCGTATTCGGGATCATCTCGGCGGTGCTCGTCGGCCTTATATACTGCATTTTCGGATGAAAAAATGGGCAAACGCATTGGACACAGGACAGTTAAATTCACAAACGCGCCCGCGATAATATCGTTCGCGTCCGCGGCGGGCGAAAACGAAAAGAAAGGGCCTTACGGAGGCTATTTCGACCTGACTTTCGACGACGGGCTGTGGGGCGAAAAGACATACGAGCTTGCGGAGCGCAAGATGCTGACGCGGGTTTCTCAGGAAGCGCTGAAAAAAGCGGGGCTTACTCCCGCCGACGTTTCGTATATGTTAGCGGGCGACCTTCTCAACCAGATCATTTCGTCGGGGTTCGCGGCAAGGGCGCTTGAGATCCCGTTCATCGGGCTGTACGGAGCGTGCTCGACGATGGCCGAATCCGTCATGCTCGGGGCGATGCTTGCGGACGGCGGGTATGCGCTGAACGTTCTCTGCGCGACGAGCAGCCATTTCGCGACGGCGGAGAGGCAGTACCGGAACCCTCTCGAATTGGGGACTCCGAGGACCCCGACCGCCCAGAACACCGTGACCGGCGCGGGCGCTCTCGTCATATCCGCGCAAAAAGCCGGTTTCCCTGCCGTGACTTTCGCCACAGCGGGCAGGGTCATAGACTTAGGCATAAACGACGTAAGCGACTTGGGGGCGGCGATGGCTCCGGCGGCGGCGGAAACTATCATCACGCACCTCGAGGACACCGACCGCGGGGCTGATTATTACGACTACATAATAACCGGAGACCTGGGGACTTTCGGCAGCGAAATGCTGCTTCGGATGATTTCCGGGACCGGCCGGGACATATCCGCTAACCACCGCGACTGCGGCGTCCTTATATACGGCGGGGACAAAAAAATGGGGTGCGGAGGAAGCGGCTGCGGATGCAGCGCGGCCATGATGTGCGGATATTTCCTTAACGAAATGAAAAACGGCAGGATAAACAGGATGCTTTTTACGGCGACGGGGGCGCTTCACAGCCCGACGAGCATGCTCCAGAACGAGACGATACCCGCGATCGCGCACGCGGTCGCGATAGAAAACGGGAGCGTGGTATGAACTATCTATGGGCGTTTGCCATAGGCGGAGCGATATGCGCGGCAGGCCAGATACTGTTGTCGAAAACGATGATGACTCCCGCGAGGATACTCGTGCTTTTCGTTACGCTCGGAGTCTTCCTTACGGCGCTCGGGGTTTACGAGCCGCTGGCGGAGCTCGCCGGCGCGGGCGCGCAGGTCCCCCTTACGGGCTTCGGGTACGCGCTCGCTAAGGGGACGTTCAAAGCCGTCGACGAATACGGTATCATGGGCGCTCTTACGGGAGGCGTAACGGGCACCGCGGGCGGGATCGCCGCCGCGGTGGTCTTCGGGTACCTCGTGGCGCTGATTTTCAAACCGAAGGTTAAAAAATGACGGCCGTGCGTTTCAGAACGTGGCGATTATGCCCACGCTCGGAGTCGCGCTGTTCGTCGGTGAAGGATGCGCGCTTTCCACAGAGGAGGGAGCGCCGCTGCGCTGTTCCGGCGGGGCGGACGGCGAGGCGGACGGCGCGCCGTTTGAGTTTCTTGCGTTGCTGGACCGCATTATCGAAACGGCGCTCACCTTGTCCCCCGACAGCGTCACTATAATAATAGAACCGACTTGGATGTCGGACAGCGAAGCCTTATCCGCGCCTCCTGCCTGACCCATCCGCCCGAAAGTAATCGGGGTGCCGTCCGAAACGGTTACAGTCTTAGATTCTCCGGTAAGATTAGCCCCGAAGTCCCATCCGCCCGACGGCGCCGGGACTCGGCTCCGCCGCGGGCCTCCGGACGGCGCCGTGAAATCTCCGCCGCCCGGCGCGGTCCCGTTTCGATCCTGCCAATCGCCGCGCAGGTTATTCTGAAAAAGCGCGATGGTGATATTATTGCCGTTTATCGCGGTCACCCTGCCGGTTATCGTCGTATCGCCTCCCGAGCTTGCCGCGGGAGCCGCGCCCGCGCATCCGGCGAGAGCCGCAAAAGCCGCGCAGAACATGAACACGAGTATTTTCCTTAACATTTTTCGCTCCGAATCAAAAAGTTTAAAAATATGATAACGACCTTTTTTAACGGGAGCATTACCTCAGTTTGAATATTTTATGAACGAAATCCATCCGCCCCGCAGATTTATTATCGTATTATGATTCGGATCATTATTAGTCAAATCAAAAGGCCCGGTCCCCCGGGCCCGTGTTTTACGCTCTCTCCATGTACTCGCCGGTGCGGGTATCGACCCTTATCATGTCGCCCTGGTTTATGAACAGGGGGACGTTTATCTTGTACCCCGTTTCAAGGATCGCGGGCTTGGTGCCGGCATTGGCGGTGTCGCCCTTGAAACCGGGCTCTGTTTCCGTGACCTGAAGCTCTACGAAATTCGGAGGCTCTACCGAAAACGCCACGCCCTTGAAGAACTTGATCGTCACCGTCATGTTTTCTTTCACAAAATTCATCGCGTCCTCGACCTTCGATTTATTCAGAGGAAGCTGCTCGTAGGTGTCGTTATCCATGAAGTAGAAAAGCTCGCCGTCGCTGTAAAGGTACTGCATTTCTTTTTTCTCGACTATCGCGTTCTCGAACTTTTCGGTCGGGTTGAAAGTCCGTTCAAGCACGTTGCCCTGCATCACGTTCTTGAGCTTTGTCCGCACGAACGCGGCGCCTTTTCCCGGCTTGACGTGCTGGAAATCGACTACGACCCAGACCTGTCCGTCTATCTCGATAGTAAGCCCTTTTCTCAAATCACCCGCTGTTACCATGTTTCCTCCAAGTTAAATGATTATCAGCTCGCGCGGCGCGGAAGTCAGATTCTTAAAACCGTCTTTCGTCACCACGCATAAATCCTCGATCCTTACCCCGAACCTGCCTTTAAGGTAGATTCCCGGCTCGATCGTGACTATCATGCCTTCCTTTAGAGCCTCGTCCGAGCTATGATTCAGCGTCGGCGCCTCGTGTATGAAAAGCCCGACTCCGTGCCCAAGGCCGTGGCCGAAGGCTTCGGCGTAACCCGCCTCCGCGATCATGTCCCTCGCGGCGGCGTCGACGTCTCTCGCTTTCGCTCCGCCTTTTAGCGCCTCAAACGCGGCTTCCCCCGCGCGTTTCACTATATCATATACCGTTTGCATCTCTTTGTCTATATGAGATAGCGCGACCGTGCGCGTAAAATCGGAGCAATACCCGAAGAACCTGCTTCCGTAGTCCATAGTCACGAGATCGCCCGCCTGCGCCTTGCGCCCGGAAGGGACCGCGTGCGGAAGGCTCGAGTTTCGCCCCGACGCGACGATAGGGTCGAACGCGGGGTCTGCGCCGCGTTTGAGCATGTAATATATTATCTCCGCCTTTATGTCCGTTTCGGATACCCCGGGCTTTAGAACGCCGCATAAATGCGTAAAAATCTCGTCGTTCAACGCCGCCCCCCGCGCGATCAGCTCGATCTCGCCTTCGTCTTTTACGCACCGCTGGGAAAATATCTGCGCGGAGACGTCGATGATAGAATCCTCGTCCGTCTGTTCGAGATACTGCTTAAAAACGCAATACGGGACGCTCTCAAGGTCGACGCCTATGCGCCTTATTCCCTCTTTACGCGCGTATTCGAATATCGTCTTTACCCGCTCGTCGCTCTTCGTTTCGATTACCGTGAAATCCGTCTCCGCCTGCGCGTGCTCGGTATAGCGAAAGTCGGTAAAGAAAAGCTTCTTTTCCGGCGTTATAAGAAGCTGGCTCCCCGTTCCCGTGAATCCCGAATAATACCGTACGTTCGCCTCGGACGTAACGAGCGCGGCGTCCGCGCCCGCTTCGAGTATGTTTTTTCTCAATATGTCGATCCTCATAGTCTCTCAAGCTCCTCAAAATATTGCCGTTTCATTTCGGCCGCGTCCTTATCCATCGTCCCCTTCGATTCGCATATGATCACCGGCTCGAGCCCGCGCCTCGCGAGGAGCCTCGCGAGAGGCCGAAAATCCGGCCCGAATTCCCCGTCAGCGAAAGTCCTGTGGGCTTTTTCGCCCGCCGCGGTATATTCTATCCTTGAAAAGTGGATATGAAAGCTCTTCGCGCGGCGGCCCCCGAGTTCGCTTTCGAGTTTGTCCAATATCCGGGCATAGTCCTCCGCCGAGTTTATCGCGCCTTTTCCGCGCGCGTGCAGGTGAGCGAAGTCGACTGCGGGAACAAGCCTCTCGTCGAGCCGGCAAAGCTCGATCACCTCGTCGAGGTCGCCTATCTGTTTGCTCCGTCCCATCGTTTCGGGGCAAAGTTCTATGTCGTAAAGCCCCTCGCCTTTTAGTATATCCAGCGCGGACAGTATCCCCGCCTTCGCGCGCGCGAACGCTTCCTCTTTGCTGAAAGAACCTTGGGAACCCGCGTGAAATACGACGCGGCGGGCTCCGAGCCATACCGCCGCGCGCGCGGATTCATAAACGTATCTCTCGCTCGCCTTAGCCTTTTCCGGCTCGTCCGCCGCGAAATTAATATAATATGGCGCGTGAACGCTAAGAGCGACTCCGAACCGCGCGGCCTCTTCGCCCGTTTTCTCCGCGGTCTCGCGCCGAAGCCGCACCCCGCGCCCGAACGAATATTCATAGGCGTTGAGCCCGTAATTTCGCGATATCCATTCAAAGGCCTCGAGAGTGCTCTTATGCCCCTCGTTGTAAAACAGGTATGAATTGCCCGAAGGCCCGAAACGTATCATAAGGGTAATATTAAAACAGCGCGAATACAAAGTCCAGCTTTTTATGCGGGGCGGCGGCGGGACAAAGGCGCTTTCAGCAAAAGCGCACCGCCGTTTTCCCGCCGTCAAAACTGACCGTTTTCAAAACGTCTTTATGACGGATATGCAGTATGACGGGGGCTTTTCGCAACTTTCTTATTTCGCTTATCGACAGCGTTTTTTCCGCTTCGTCCCATTCAAACCGGATACATTCAAAACGGCCTTTGTTATAGTCGTAGCTTACCCCATCGTCGTTGTAGAACGCGCACGAGGCGTCCGCCCCGCCGTAGATCCTCACTTCCATCGCTCCCGCGTCTTCCATCGCGTACTGCGTGGTTTCCTGCATGAAAAGCATGCTCCCCGATTTTACGAAAACGGGTATGATGTCTATCCCCGCTTCCGCCGTCACAGTCCGGCCTCCTTCGTAAAAACCGCCCGTCCAGAAATCGTACCAGCCCGTTCCGCCCGGCAGATAGCAGTCCCTCTTTTTTTCGCTTTGGATCTCGCCCTTAACGTCGTAGTACATCGGATGCGTGACCGGGCATACGAGCAGAGCGTCCCCGAACATGAACTCGTCGTCCGTTTCCTTTGCCCTTTCATCATTCGGAAAATCGAACAACAGGCTGCGCATCATCGTATAATCCTCAAGCGCGACGCGCATCGCCGTCGAGTAGACGTAAGGCATCAGACGGTACCGCAGTTTTATGAATTTCTCTATCGCGTCGTAGAACATTTCCCCCGGTTTCCCGAAGTTCCATATTTCGCGCGGCGTATCGGTCCCGTGCGAGCGGAAAAGAGGCAGAAACGCGCCGAACTGCAGCCAGCGGGTGTAAAGCTCGCGGTAAGCCGGGCTCCCCACGCCTTCGTCGTAATCGCCGTTCCAGAACCATACGGGTTTCGCTTCCGGATTCCCGCACCATTTTCGCCAGCATTCGGTCCCGCCCGCGAAAAACGCGCCTATATCGACCGTCCAGAAAGGGATCCCGCTCATGCACATGTTGAGGCCTTTCGCAATTTCCTTTTTCAATTCGTCCCACTTCGCGGAAGCGTCGCCCGCCCAGAGCGCGACGCCGTATTTCTGTATGCCCGCGTATCCCGAGCGCGTGAGATTGAACACCCTCCTGTTTTTGTCCGCTTTGCGTTGATTTTCGTATATGCCTTTCGAGTGCTCAAGCGCATAAATATTCGCGAGCGCCGGATCGAGGTACTTCTTATGCTCTCCGCCTACCAGCTCATACCGTTTTTCTTCGGGCAACAGTTTCTCGCCGCACCAGTCGGGCATCGTGAAAGGCTCGGTCGAGTCGCACCACCACGAGTCGAACCCGCCTTTGAACAATTCTTTTTCGGCCTGTTTCCAGTATAACTTCCTCGCTTTTTTATTGAACGCGTCGTAGGTCGAATAATCTCCCAGCAGATACCCCGCTTTTGCGAACTCGGTATGGTCGGGGCAGCCCTCCGCCATGTTCGGCCATATCGAAACCATGCTGTGCACGTTCATTTCATGCAACCGGCGGTTCATTTCGGCGATATCCGGATACCTTTCCTTGTCGAGCGTTTTTTGGCCCCAAAGCTGGCCGGGCCATGTCTTCCAGTCCTGTACGATCACGTCGAGCGGGACGCCGATTTCGCGGTATCTTCTTGCGATATCGAGTATTTCCTGCTGAGTGTCGTATCTTTCCCGCGACTGTATATAGCCGAACGCCCATTTGGGGAGAAGCTCCGCCTTTCCCGTCAGATACCTGAACCCGGATATTATCTCGTCCAATCCGCCTGCTATTACATAAAAATCGATCTGATCTACCGTGTCGAGGAAAATAACGGTATCATCCCCCGTGTCGTCGAATATCATCAGCGAAGGGCAGTCAAACAGGATCCCGTAACCCTTGTCGGTGATAAAAAGAGGCATCGGGGTACGCATATTATGCTGGTACAGATAATATTTCGTACCCCTTCGGTTATAAACGCCTTCCTCGTCCTGCCCCAAACCGAAAATGCCTGTATCAGGAGGACATGAAAAAGTAATGCTGCCCGTATATGCTTTCCTTGCTATGTACGGCTTTAGATTGGCTATCTGCGTCCTTTGTCCGTCAACCGTTTTGACGACTTCGATACGCGGTTTTTCGCCCCGCGTCGAATACCTTATCACATCGGTTTGCGTAAGGCTGTAATCCTTAAGCCGCAGCGATTCCCCGCCGTGTATGGTGAAAACCGTTTCCCTGCCGCCGACGCTAAAACCTATGTTGCCGGCGCCGGAACTTTTACGCAGTCTTTTGAAGACTTCTTTTCGTATCAGCCGGGAATCGTTTCTTATCCTCGCTTTTTTTGTTATCGTACAGCGCAGTATGTTTTTATCGGCGTATGAATAGCTGTGGATATATTCCCCCGCGATATGCTTCATAATATGCTTCTCCTAAGCCAGCGTGTATTCGGTCTCTTTATCGAAAATATGGATCCTCTCCCTGTTGAAACTAAGGTTTAAATCCTTGTCTTTGCGCACTTTATCAAGGTCCGTGTCTTCCATCATCGAAGACGCCAGACGCACGACGGCCGTGCTTGAGTCTATTTTCACATGCACGAACACCTCGTTGCCCATCATTTCCGTCATGAGCACCGGGGCCCGGCAATCGCCCTCTTTGTCTTTGTCGATTATGAAAATATCCTCCGAGCGTATCCCCGCCACGATCCGCCGCTCTCCCAGCCCCTTTTCCTTCAAAACCCTTTGTTTTGATTCGGGCAGCGTTATTTCTTTCCCGAGGATTTTAACGGAATATCCGCCTTTTCCGTGCAACAGTTCGGCGTCTAAAAAATTCATCTGCGGCGTCCCGATAAACCCGGCGACAAACATGTTGTTGGGGTGCAGGAAGACCTCTTTCGGGGTGCCTATCTGCTGGATGCTCCCGTCCTTCATTACGACTATCCGGTCGCCCAACGTCATCGCTTCCGTCTGGTCGTGGGTCACGTATATAAAAGTCGTGTCTATGCGGTTTCTAAGAAGGATCAGTTCCGCGCGCATCTGGTTCCTCAGTTTTGCGTCGAGGTTTGAAAGAGGCTCGTCCATAAGGAACACCTTCGGATTGCGGACTATCGCCCTGCCTATCGCTACCCTCTGCCTCTGGCCGCCTGAGAGCGCCTTGGGCTTTCGCTGCAGATAATCCGTGATCTTTAGTATTTCCGCGGCCTCCCTTACCCTGCGCTTTATTTCGGCTTTCGGCACCTTTCTCAGTTTCAGCGCAAAGGCCATGTTCTCGAAGACCGTCATGTGGGGATACAGCGCGTAGTTCTGGAATACCATCGCGATGTCCCTGTCTTTTGGCATCACGTCGTTCATTTTTTTGCCGTCGATATACAGCTCCCCGCCCGATATCTCCTCAAGCCCCGCTATCATCCGCAGCGTAGTCGTCTTTCCGCAGCCCGACGGCCCGACAAACACCACGAACTCCTTATCGTTTATATCAAGGTTGAAATCCTTTACGGCCAAAACGTCCCTGCCGTATACCTTTGTCACGTTTTTCAGTGATAAACTCGCCATATTAATAAGCCTCTCTTTCGTTTTCCGGTTTAATAACGCTCTCCTCTATCGCCCCGTTCACGATAAACACGTTCACAAGCCCAATGAACGAAAACACAAAGAACAGGATCAACGGGACCGAATACGGGTAAAATATCGCGCAAATGATAACGGCCGGCATCGTCATGATCATAAACACGTTCCTCCTCATATCGGTAAGCGTCATGATAGCCGCGTTTTTGATGATTTTATTGAGCGGCAGATCTATAAGCGCTATCATGCAGGAACAGTAATTTGTATAGCAGAATAACAGGCTGCATGCGACGACAAACAGCGCTATCTGGAACGTGTTCTCATACGGGTCGCCGATCGATATGTATCCGGCCGCAGCGATAGCGGTTACGACAATCCACGGTATGAACGCTATCCAGCTTTTGATAAAGCTGTTTTTGAATTCTTCGATAAAATCTTTGAGGAAGAATACGTTCCCTTCTCTCGCAAGCGCGAGCAAGACCCTGTTCATCGCGGTTACCGCGGGGGGTATCGTTATCCCGGGCAGACAGAACAGGATGAACAGCATATTAAGTCCGATCAGCCTCCAAAAATGCGTATGGCATATGAACAGGAACCTTTTTATCCCCTTCGCCGGAGGAGGCCCCGTTACGCCCTTGCCCCCCTTATACTGATAAAACACCGTTTTAAACATTTCTTTTCTTTCCTTTGCATTCAGCCTTTAACCGCGCCCGCAGTCATCCCCGAAACGATGTATTTCTGGCCCAACAAATAAACGATTATAACCGGCAAACTTGTTAGCACTATATCGGCGCAGATCAGGTTCCAATCCCGAAAGTACATCCCGAAGAAATTATAGACCGCCTCGGTCATCGGCCAATAATCCGTTTTGCTGAGATAGTAAAGGGGCAGTACGTATTCGTTCCATGTATTCAAAAACGTGAGCACCATCACGGTAACGAGCACCGGCTTTAAAAGCGGGAAAACGATCGAAAAGAACAGCCTCAAAGGAGAGCATCCGTCGATTATCGCCGCCTCGTCGATGTCCCTTGGGATCTTGCCTACAAAGCTGTATATGAGGAACACGTTGAACGGCGTCTGTATCGCCGCGTAAAGCAGGATTATCCCTATCCTTGTGTTCACTATCTGGAGTATCTGCATAATCTTCATCAACGCTATGAAGTTAATCGGCATCGTTATCCCCAGAACGATTATAAAATATATTATCCTGTTCGCTTTGCTCCTGTTTCTTGACAGCACATAGGCCGCCATGGAAGACGTCAGCGTACAAAGGACGACGCTGAAAACCGAATAGATCAGGCTGTTTAAAAACGCCGTGTCGAGTTTTCCCTTTTCAATCACTGTGGTAAAATTGCTTAACTGGATCTCCTGCGGGAGGCTCAGATTCATCAGGGACGCTTCGCCCTTTGTCTTCAACGAATTTATCAATATTAAAATCAGAGGCGTTATGAGGATTATCGACAGCACCCATGCGAAAATGTTTATCCCTATCGTTCTCATGATTTTTTTATGCGCCATCATTCTTCAACCTCGTTCCTGTTCATCAGCCTTATAAGGAAAAATCCGACGAGGATCATGAAAACCAGCATTATCGAAGACAACGTCGATCCCATCGCGTATCTTCCGTATCCGTATTCCTTATATATCCCCGTATAAAGCACTTCGGTCGCATATCCCGGCCCGCCGTTTGTTAGCGCGTATACGATGTCGAAGACCCGAAGCCCGTATATGACGTTCAATACGGTCGTGACCGTAAGCGTCGGCATGAGCATCGGCAGCGTGATCGATTTAAACTTCTGCCACGCTCCGGCTCCGTCGATATCGGAGGCCTCGTAATACGTAGGCGATATCGACATTATCCCGGCAATGAATATGGTCATTATATACCCCATGCCCTTCCAGGTATCCACCGCCATAACCGACCATATCGCCAGATCCGGATCGCCTAGCCACTGCGGCCCCTCGATCCCAAGCTTGCTTAAGAACGCGTTTAAAATCCCGTCCGCGGGATTGAGGACTGATCTGAATATCAGGCCTACTATCAGCGCGGACAGTACGGCCGGTATGTACATCACGGCGCGGTGGAAATTAAGGAGCTTTATTCTTTTGGTAAGAAGGACGGCTAACGCGAGTCCGAGAACGTTTTTTACTATCGTAGTCACAAACGTAAACAGCAGGGTGTTCGTAAGATAGCCGGAATATTTTTCGTCGCCGGCGAACGCTTTAATATAGTTGTCGAACATATGGTCGAAGCCTAAGAAATTGATCTTGTCCGAAAACTGCGACCAGTCCGTAAACGAAAGACCGATCCCCGCTATCCCGGGCAAAAGATATAAGACCCCGTAAAGCAGCAGCGACCCGATCAAAAAATATGTAGGATAGATCCTTCTCGCCTTCATTTCTTCCCCCACCGCAAAATTGATAACCGGTTTTTATCTTCGCATTTACGCTTTTGCTGCTTTCAATATATAATAACCGCAATACGTATTGGAATGTATTTTACATCAAAAATACATGTATATTTTTCACTTTTCTATTTGCGTTTCATTATCCGCCGCGCCGACGAGCACATATTTTTCGCCTTTTTTCAAAAAGACCCTGATGCCCTGCGGACAGTGCTCAATATCCGCGCCGTAGCCGGCCAAATACCCCGCGTCCAGTACGATCACGCCGTCGTTTTGCGCGGATATTTCCATTCGCGCGACTTTTGACGCTTTCCACCAAAGCGATACGATATGCCCCGAACGTATTTTCAATCCGTTTATCGCGCCGTCCTTCATGGCTTTAGGCAAAGCGGGGAGCAATCTTATTACTCCGTCATGCTCCTGAAGGATCATCTCGCAAACGGCTGCCGTGAAGCCGAAATTAGCGTCGATCTGGAATAAGCCGGGCGGGTGCGCGCCGAACATGTTTTCATGTATGTTCGCGCTCAAAAGCTTTCTTATGATGTCATACGCGCGTTCGCCGTCTCCGAACCTCGCGAGCAGCAGTATGGCCCAGACGGCGCTCCAGCCCGTCTGTCCCGCGCCGTTCTGCAGCCTTCTGTATAAAGATTTTCTTGCGGCGCCGGCGTATGCGCTTTTCAGCAGATGGCTGCCCGGATATACTCCGAACAGCATCGAAAAATGCCTGTGCCCTTTTTCGGTTTCTTTGAATTCCCCGTCCCATTCGTTCAAAAACCCCCGCCGCGATACCGAATAATCGGCTATCCTCCCGGCGAACTCCTCGCAGCGCCGCGCCTCCTCATGGTCGCCGGTTTGCCTGCATGAAAAAACATACGCCTTGAAAAACTCCCTCGCTATCCCGATATCCATCGCGCTGATGTTGCAGACGGCAAGCTCGTTCCCGTCCTCGCCGGCATATGTATTCTCCGGCGACGTCGAAGGTATGTTGTAAAACCTGCCGTTTATTTCGCTGAAATTGCTCATCATGAACGCGGCGGCATTTTTCATCACGGGCAGCAATTCGGATTTCAAAAAATCATCGTCGAGCGTGTACAGGTAATGGTCAAAAAGCTGAACGCACAGCCACGGCAGAGACATGTTCCACATCATCCACCGCGCGCATGAGGGTATCCTTTTCGTATCAAAACCGACGGGAGTCGAGTGCGCCCATATGTCCGACTGGTGATGCGCGACGGAGCCTTGCGTTTTGTAGTCTTCTCCCGCAGTCCGTTTGCCCGCCTCGCAAAGCCGCTTCGTGAAGCCGACAAGAGGCTCGAAACACTCGCTCAGGTTCGCGCGGTCGGCGAGCCAGTAATTCATCTGAAGGTTTATGTTCAGCGTATAGCCGCTCCACCACGGCGGTATAAGGTCTTTATTCCAGATGCCCTGAAGATTCGCCGCTTGGGTCCCTTTCCTCGACGACGCGATAAGAAGATACCTGCCGTACTGAAACAGCAGGCTTATATCCGAATTGTCTGTTTCCCCCCTCCTCATGCGCGCATATCTTTCTTCGCCGGAAGCGCCGCCGCCTCCAAGATCGATGCTCATCGCGCCGAACAATGAAGAATTGTCATCGACATGCGTTTTTCGCAGCGCGCCGATATGTTTTTCGCGGGCGCGCAGAACGGTCTCTTTGCAGTATCCCAAATAATCTTCGCCTTTATTGAAGCTCGTCGCGCTTGTATAAACGACGTATATTTTCGACGCTTTTTTAATCCGCAGCCCGTCTTTATCCGCCGCGACCGTTCCGTCGCTGACGATCCTTGCCTGAGCTGCGAATTTTATCGATTTTTCCGCCTCGTCATAGCTGATTCTGTTTTCATCGCTGTAAAAATCGGACACGTCGCCGATAATAACGTCGCTCGGAGCGTTGCCCGTTACTGTGAAGCCGTTATCATCGAATACGGCCTCGTGCCTGATAGCGCTTTTAAAGCTTATCGCGAAGTCCGCCGGTATACTCGATTCGATTGCATGTATCAGCACATCGTCCGGATAGCTTACGAATGTTTCGGTTTTTACGCTTGACCCGTTTTTCATATGCCGGCAGTATATTATTCCCTCGGACATATCGAGCCAGCGCCTGTAATCCGTTATCTTGCCCTCTTGCGATTCGATGATTATATATCCCAAAGGCATATAAGCCTGAGTAAACCTGTTCGTTAAATTTTCCTCGACGATTTTTTCCGCCTCGGCGCGCCTGCCGCTTTTCATCAGCTCCCTGACTTTTTCGATATTCTCCCTGAAGTCTTTTTTGCGGTAGTCGCGTTCATACCCGCTCCAGAGCGTGTCGTCGTTCAGGCAGAGCTTGTCGCGGAAAGGGTCGTTGTAAATCATGCATCCGATATGCCCGTTTCCGGCCGGCAAAGACTGCAGCCATTTTTCCGCGGGCTTTTCATACCATATAATCGCAGCGTTCATTTCAATTTTTTCGCCGTGTGACATAATACTTCACCCGTTGTCAGAACGTTTCCTGCCCTCTCTTGACGCGAAAAGGGGCGGGCAACCCTGCCCGCCCCACGGCGTTTGTCAAGCTATTGCCATGCCGGGTCTTTGGCGGCGGCCGCCTGGTCCGCCCTGTTCTTGTCCATGTTTGCCAACATCTTCGCGGCGTCTTCCTTGCCCGTTATTACGCTGACGATCTCCTTGCCGATCTCCATCCACTGCGGGTTCACATATTTGACGGCCGTCTGAAGAACGGTGCCCTTTTCCGTATATGTGTCGTAGAACTCTTTTATCGTGCCGGAGTATTTTGATTTAAGTCCGCTGTACGGCAGGTTCATGAACTTCGCCACGTTGTCGATCATGTACTGCAGATTCTCCGTTTGCGCGAGGAACGCGAGGTACTGTTTGGCGGCGTCGATGTTCTTAGACTGCGAGTAAATGAATCTCGTCGGCCCGACGGGGTTTACGTTAAGGAGCTGGTTATCCGCTATCGGCATCACGAAATATCCGATATCGTCCGCGGTCAGCCCCTGGTTAAGATCCGCGACCAGCTGGGGCAATCCCTGATTGGCGACGGTCATCGCGTATTTGCCCGAAGCGATCTTAGCGGGCTGGTCGGCGTACGCGTCCGCCATGTAGTTTTTGCCCCAATAGCCCTTATCGACCATTTCTTTTATCTGCCCGATAGCCGTCTTCATTATCGCGCTGTCGGCTAACTTCATTTGGTTGCTGTTGAGCTTTTCAACAAGGCCGGGTTCGGCTTGTTCATAACGGCCGCCCATTTCGCAGAACCAGAGCACATGGTGCCATCCGTCGGATACTGGCTCGTATATCGGCGTCACGCCGCTTGCCTTGATTTTTTCGCATACCGCCATGAAATCCGCCCAGTTCTTCGGGACCGACAGTCCGAGCTGGCTGAATATCTTTTTATTGTACGCTATCCCCCATACCGCGGACACGTCCTGTATCGGCTGGCCGTATACTTTCCCGCCCACGGAGACTTCGTCTGCGGCGGTCTTGTCCATCTTGCCGACCCATTCTTCACCGGAAAGGTCGACGGCGTTCTTCTCAACGTTGAGAGCGTTGACGATATCGAATCTGCCGGCCTGCGAACAGAAGATGTCGGTGCATTCGCCCGAATTCAGCTTCGTCTGAAGCAGGTTGGGATACTGGTCGGAGGGCACGATCTGGTAGTCCACCTTGATCCCGGTCTGCTCGGTGAACTTTTTGGCAAGATCGTATTCCGCCGGATCCTGGATCCAGTCGACGCTGGCCATGATGGTGAGCGTCGGTTTCGGCGTCTCCGCCGGCGGCGGAGCGGTCGGCTTCTCTTCGGTGGTCGGAGCGGCTGTCGCGGGCGCCTGTGTCGGCGCGGCGGCGGGGCCGCAGGAAACAAGCGATAATATCATTACCGCCGTCAACAGGAACATAACTGTCTTCTTCATCTTTAATCCTCCTTTATCATTGACAATATTTCTTTGCGCAATATATAATCAGCTTGATAGCTCGATTATATATAGGCATTCTCCTGCATGGAATGTATTTTTCAAGTGAAATTCATGTATATTTTTCACTTTCACGGGGCCGGATATGCTTAAAAACACTATTAAATTTAATTTAATAGTAACTTATTCATTGATAATACTTATACCGTTTCTTATTTTATCCGCATATCTTATCACGACCGAATCGCAAAGGATCAACTCGAGAACGTTCGCGTCCTTAAGGCAGAATTGCATTTCCCTGAAAGACTCCATGGAAAGGGAAGTCAAGCAAATGAACCTGGTTTCCTTGAATATCGCATATTCCTATCTGATCAGAGACGCGTATAACGAATATCTCGTGTATGGGGACGATTACGAGAAGGCGAAAGCTCTAAACGAGCTTATCTCCAACAGTATCGGCCCGAACAGGCTCGTCGACCAGGCAAATCTGTATTCCAGCATAGGAACGGTCATCGCGTCGGGTTTATACAATAACACATATTATTACCCGGCGGAAAAAATGCCGTGGTACGAAGCGGCGAAAGACAAAAACGGCAGCAGGGTGCTTACTTACGAGGGCGAGGATCCGTATATTTCGAAGTTTACCACCGACGAATACGGTAAGCTCTTCATTTCTCTAACCCGGAAATATTATGACAGATATAAAGTCCAAGGATATATCGAAGTAAAAAAATCCGTAAGGCAGGTGCTCTCACAGGCTTTGGCCTATAAAAGCGTATACGGCGAACAGGTCGTCGTATTCGATCCCAACGGCAAAATGGTTTACCCTGACAACCTTAACGCAGACGGCTGCAAATCGGTTTTCGATAAAATCAGCAAATCCGAACCGACAAGCGATTTTGTCAGAGTACGGGACGGTACGGCAAACAGTCTGGTAACGTTCACCACCTCCGAAGACGGTTTTTTTATCGCCATTGCCATCAGTGAAAACGCGCTGTATACGCAAACAAGCAATTATATATTGGGCGTCGTTCTTCTCACCATCGTCTCGCTGGTCCTCGCGTTTTTCCTTTCGTTCGTCGCCGCCAACAGGATAACCGTCCCTATCAGCCGTATTTATCGCGAAATGCAGCATATCAGCCTCGACGGTTATATGAAGAAAACCAGCCTCAATACGCGGGCAATCGAATTGAACGTGCTCTACGACAGCTTTATCGACATGCAGCATAAGCTCGTCGACAGCCTGAACAAACAGCTTTTGCTGAAAAACCAGGAGATGCAGTCGAAAATGCTCGCCCTCCAGTCTCAAATGAACCCTCATTTTTTATTCAACAGCCTTCAGACGATACAGTGTATGGCCGACTCGAACATGAACAAGGAAATCGTCATCATGTGCCAGTCGATGTCGAACATACTAAGATACATATCCTCGGATACCGAAGCCACCGTTTCGCTTTCGGACGAACTGACATATACGAAAGATTATCTTTGCTGCATGTCCATAAGATATAAGAACGATTTGTTTTATAAAATAGATATACCCGATAACATGATGGATATAAAAATCCCGAAGCTGAGCATACAGCCCCTCGTCGAGAATTCCATAAAGTTCTGCACGACGAAGCTGCCGCCCTATCACATAAACATCGTCGGAAGAGTAAGAAACGACAAATATTATATTACCGTAACAGACAACGGCCCCGGTTTCAGTCCGAAGTCAATGTCCATAATCAAAAGCAAAATGAAGGAAATCGAAGCCACGGGACTGCTCCCCTCGCTGGAAATCAAGGGCATGGGGCTTTTAAACGTCTATTTGCGGTTTAAGATACTGTATGGCGGCAACGTCGTCTTTAAGATAGAAAATATGAAGGACGGCGGCGCGAGCATAACGATCGGAGGCGCATATGAAAAATAACGTTTTCAGGGTGATCGTCGCCGACGATGAGAAGCTTATCGCGAACACGATCGCGAAAAATATCGCCGACTGCGACCCTTCGTTCGAGGTCGTAAACGTCTGCTACGACGGCGCGTCCGCGTATGAAGCGGTTGACCGTTATAACCCTCACGTACTTTTTACGGATATTAAAATGCCGCTCATGGACGGCCTCGCTCTCATCGAAAACGTCCATAACGCTTATCCGTCCGTGCGCTGCGTGATAATAAGCGGCTATAACGAGTTCGAATACGCAAAGACCGCGATCGAATTCAAAGCCTATGACTATTTGCTCAAACCGCTGAACAAATTCGAATTGTCAAAGACCTTAAGAAAAATAAAAGACGAGCTTTTGTCCGAACAGGCTTTGCTTAATACCGAGCGGGACGCCGACGCGGAAAACATCGTAAAAAGCATAATCAAATATCTTCATGCCAATTACTCAAAAGAAATAAATTTTACCCAAATCGCGAACGAATACAATTTCTCGGCGTCATATCTCACAAAAATATTCAAAGAGCATACGGGCACGTCCCCGATAAAATATCTTATCGATTACCGCATCAAAATCGCGAAGAGCATGCTTAAAGACACGAATCTTACGGTCAGGGAAATCGCCGAAAAGACCGGCTTTGTCGACCAGTTTTATTTCAGCAAGTGCTTTAAGCATTACTGCGGCGTGACGCCGTCGCAGTATAGGGAATGATTTACCGTTTTTCGTCCCGTCATAATCTTTCCTTATGTATGGTTAACCTTCTCAACAAACATTGATGAAAGGAGAAGATTAACTAATACGGTTGCCTTTTCAATCTGCCGTCGGACGCAGGAGCTGTCGCAGACGTCTAAGCGCAGCAGACTGCTCCCGCAGGAAACCATACGTGTCGGTGATGCATTCTTTTAGTCCATTGAGGCCTTTTATTGCGTTTTTCACCGAATCATATCATCGGTCTCCATTTTTGATTTCACGAGATATTTCCCGGGTTTCACGTTTGGGAAGAGATAGAATCCGCTCTCGTTTGTTTCCTTTGTCGCAAGAAGAATATCACCTCTCTCCTCCACCTTGTACAGTGCCGCTACGGCATTTGAAACATTCTGTCCATAAGAGTCTATTATCCCGCTGACAATTCCGTCTGTTGAAGATCCATCGGGATAAACAAACAAATTCATACAGGCTATTTCGTTCGCAGACAGGTCAAGAGATACTTTTTGCGGTAAAAAATAACCTTCTTTTGACGCTGATAGCCAACATTTACCAGGCTTCAGGCCATAAACCAGGAATTGACCTTCCGCATTTGTATGCGTAACAGCTTCGCAGATATCAGGCCTGTCATAATTCGCGATCATGACATTGGCATCCGCCAGCCCCGTATTTGCCTCATTATACACTATACCGTAAACGGTTGCATGGTTTTTAATATCGGAAACGTCAAGCCAAATAAATATCGAAGCCGGCCTTCTCGA
>Ga0078972_1004754_pt1 | contig 36288 bp, 29 predicted proteins | sample YelNatPaOPGAMG01_FD_67568 | JGI IMG/M metagenome (GOLD analysis project Ga0078972, IMG submission 67568) | Hot spring thermophilic microbial communities from Obsidian Pool, Yellowstone National Park, USA - OP-RAMG-01 (SPADES assembly) (version 2) | ecosystem: Environmental > Aquatic > Thermal...
TTCCGTCTCTCCTACTCTTCATTTGTCTCTTCACTCAGCTTCATTTCCGCCTTGCGTTCGAGTTCACAGTCCAGAAACACGAAATATCGCAGGATGAGGCGATAGTATCTTTCCTTATCTTTTTTCAACTCTGACATCTTGTCTGTTGGATACGCCAACCCCAGTACCGCACGGTGCTCTTGTATAACCGCACGGATTACAGAAGCTTAATTCGTGCACGCGTTTGATGCCTTCTTGTCGACAAATTCGACCTCATCTTCATGCCTGCGATCGTTCGTGATGCCGTTGATCATCGCCCCTTTCCCATTGCGCGAGATGCCCGGGTAGAGTGCAAACACGGCGCGTATCATGAAACGTTCGAGGTTCGTTGTCAAATGGTTCTTCAGGTTCGTGAGGTACTTCATCGCCCCATAGCTGTAAATATCCCGGTCACCCTTGTACCGAGTACCGTTGAAGCTGTAAAAGGGATGTTTTTCGTGGAAGCCATGGACTAGCACATTTTCCTTCCGCGATTCCTCTGTACCAAGTATCAGCTGACCTATACACGTCTTATCGAAAAACTCGTCCGGAATCTCGACCGTTTCCATGTGCATCACATCACGATACATCTCCCTCACCAAATGCATCAGTCCTGACGACGCCTTGACAATACTCTTGGTGTACGAGTCGACACGTTTTACGATAGCGTCTCGCAACTATTCCCTGTGGGGATCCTTGATATGTCCAAGAAGGAAGGTTTTCACCACCTTCTCGTTGTACAGTCGTCTTTCTTGCCGCCTTCGACGTAGGGCCTCTCCCTTTCGGTTCTTCTTCTCTTCCTTTTCTTCTGGACTCGGCACTGTTTTTTGTTTTTTCTGGCAGCCTGCGACCCTGGGCCTCCAGGATCGTGGACATGCTTTTCCATAGCTTTCCTTTTTGTTTTTTTTGAAGAAGAACGCTCTTTGAACCCTTCTGTTATATACTGCAAAAAAACACTAGACTAGAGTTGTTTGAAGTTTGAAACAAAAACGAACTGAAAGGCTGTACTTTGCAATGACCTCAACGAAAATACAACTTTTAGAACAGAGCTACACGAATGAGATCGAGATCGCGTCTCTCTTCAACGACGGCACGCACATCGTGTCAGTTAACTGCGCGATCTCCCAAGCGCGCTCGCTATGCGCAATGCGTGCACCGCGCGAGACGCTACTCGGATCGATGAAGGACACGTGTCCGACGCCGCATTGGCACATGCGCGTTAGCATCGCACTGGAGCTGAAATAAAGTATCATAGACCGGAAACTCACGTGGAACGATCTCTTGCTATAAGCTATGTCGCTCGTGCACATCGCAGTACGGACCTGACATACATGGAGATGTAGGGGCCTGGCACGATACCCCTCGACGCTTCTATCAAAAGCGTAGTCACGGTAGCATCTTACGCTTGTGCGGGTAAGGTATGCATCACACCAGCTTGGAAGGGTTTCGTTCGGTTTATTGATCGTAAATAAAGTAGGCACAGTCGTATAACCAAGTATGAATATACGTTTATTCTCTATCCTTGTTATGCATGCAGCGCAGACGCTGGAATAAGGAACTGACCTGAATTTTGCTTCTATCCTGCGTTATGTTCCGGAACTGATGGCACTTCAAGTCATTTCCATGCTACCGTCATTGTCCAAGTTATGGTGCCCGCTACTCTCCCGGATCCGGTGATCTCCGCAGAGGTAAAGCACACACATGTACCGTCCATACCTGCCATGACGTTTGAGCCTTGCGTCTCGCCTGGCACCATGGAGGCACCAGCACCACAGCGCCCCGTACGCGCTAGATCGCAACGAGTCTCTCCCGAAGCGCATTTTGCTGACACACCGGGGTTTCGATGGATCACGGATCCAAGTGCAGATCCCTCATGTGGCATGGAGGCATGGTCCATGCATGCAGAGGAGTTATCCGTATGTCGTTGCGATTTGTGCGCTTCCACACAGGTGGCCCCAAGTATCGAACAGAAGCGTATGCAGAACGCTGCAGCACTGTCGTTGACAAGTATCGCTACAATATGGGGCCTTTAAAACCGTCAGGTACGCTGGCTTGTTTGCGTTTCTGTCGGACGAAGGTTGGTGACTTGGTTTTTAAAGAGGCAGCATGGCGTGAGCAGAGGCCGCGGTACTCGCGCAGGCACCATGACCTTCGATTGGAGCCATAGGTGTGGGTCAGCGTCCCGAAAAGCGATCTGAAGAACAACGTCTGTGTTATGGGTCGAAAGCGGCTGCTTTTGTACACCACTGGGCGCAGCAAATAACGACACTTTAAGAACGATGCTCGCATCTCTGCAACGGACCCGGTTTGAGGCGACTGCCCCTGCAGGCACACGATTCGCCACGCGGTTGCGCTTCTGATCGATGTTGTGCTCGATGAGCGTGGTCACGCATTGCGACCGGTAAATAAGAGTATCTTTCCTTACGTTCAAGACTGGCATGCAACCGCGTTTGTGCTCACTAAATGTCTTATTCCAGAACCTAGTTGCACCTGTCGGAACAAGCATTTCGTTCAGTTGCTGGGGTGCGGCTGGTGCATCATTGTGGTTTGCAACGCGCTCTAGAAAGACGCGCTTGCGGTGCGCACTGCCGAGTGCCGTGCGGGTAGCGAACGAACGCAGTGTCTCTTATGAGTGACGAGAATCCGTGCGTAGCGCTGCTCATTCCTCTCCGGACTGGAACGCTGGTGTCAAAGGCGGTGACTCGCAGACGGGAATCTAGTGCTCGTCGCAGGAACCGTTGTGGCACTAGACCGCACAGCTCCCATGACGCTGCTATACGCAAACACGCTGAAGGAGTCAGGCGACGTTCCCTATGTCAAGTTTTGCACCAGGACGCGTCCAGATGTTGCCACTACCGCATGTAGATTTCGAGCTCGTTAAAAAAAGAACCTTCTGGCCCTGCCAGCTTGGCGGATAGATCCCATTGCCAGATGCGTTCACCCGAATCCAAGCGAATGGACGCGGCCATCGAAAAATGCATCACGTGATCGCACATCTCGACAGGTGAGCCACCTACCTATGCAGGCATTAGAAAATGCATCAAATAACGGTACTGATCGACAGGTGAGCAACCCACCCGCGCCTGCATCAGTATACGCATCACGTCATCACACACGGTACCGGAGGTGAACCTTCGGCGCGGTTAAGATTCCGCTCAGGTATTCCAGGCGAGACAGACGGGTACTCTAGCGAGATCGCTGTCAAAATCCTCAAGAACCGGACAGGGGGCATTATCATCCGAGCGCGGGTATCAGCGACTCACGAGAGCGCGCCATCTGCATCCACCTCATCCGGCCACAAGTCATAGCCGAAATTGATATAGTCTTCCGCGTATAGTCGCTGGATGCGCTTTGCTAGGTCCTCACTAACGTACGCCCGCAGCTTGGCATTCGCGGATCGCGCATGTGCGGCCTGCTGACGATGCGCTGCGGCTCGTGCGTCTTGATCCTGGACCCAGCGGCGTCCGTCCTCGTCGAACATATCGATAAAAAGTTGTCTCAACGCGCTGCGATTCTCAACTTTCACGACGTAATCATACAATTGACGGGGTATAAAACGAAAAAGACAAAACCCCGACTGAGGTCGCCAGTGCTCATCGACCCAGTCCCAGTTTTTCCGATACCGACGTGCAACGTCTTCCAAGATGCTTACAAAATGCTCAAACGATGTTACAGGTTGCCGCTGCAGTGGACGACGCCAAAGTTCCCTCTGGCCAACAATTTTATCCAAGTACGCTGATAGGAGGCGTGATAGAGGGTGTCGCACCACAGCAGCGTACCTCCAGTCCGGGTGCGTCAGAGCATAATGAACCTGGTCGTCTGAGAGTGAACCCAGCTGCAGCAGGAAGCGTTTGCTGACGGGATGAATATACGAGAAATTCTGCGCATCCGTCGGATTGAGCTCAACGTTCAGCTGCTTGCGCAGGGCGAACGCCCGCAGGTTCGTGCACGCAGCCTTCGGAATACTACAGAGCAAGCGTTTCTCTTTCGGAAAAACAATGACCCCAACGTAGCTGAGTTTCTGCTCCACTCGCCACTCTGGCTTCAGTTTGAGGCTGATGTTGTGCTTTCCGTTCACAAGACGTTCCGCTGCCGACGGAGTTGCGGGCCCTATCGATCCCTGTCCGATAGTTGTGTCCGTTCTCTTTGGGAGCTGCTCAGATGAGAGTGGGCCCCACAGCGCGGAGCGTGATGCAATGTTGAACGCCGTTGACGCCACAGCCAGGCACCACAAAATGAAAAGCACTGTCAGCACCTGTCGCCAGCTCAGCCTCGAAGACATAAACAAACGTATACCCATTCGGCGACTGCGTACTAGCGAAACCCAGCTCATACTATAGTCGCTGGTCCCAGCTAGCGAGGTTTCCCTTCCAACCGTTCAACGCCGACGGAGCGTTTCAAAGGAGAAATAGACAATTTTGGTGGCGCTGCTGACAACTGCGCGCTGGCTCCGTGCCCTCAGTCGGTGGCCTGCGCAGCAGCGGGTGCTGTTCGATCGCGCTGCGATGGTGGCGGCGAGGCGGCGTCTGCCGCAGGCTGCAACGTTTGCCGTGGATGCATCCGGCTAGCGTGCCAGAGCGGGTGACTGACGAGGTTTTTGTTGCTCACCAAGGAATATCGGTAAAAGTGACAGGGATCCGCTTTGTGTGTGACAGATGACAGTGATTCGTGGAGAAGCTGGGTTGCTTCCTCAAGTGCTTCGATAGGCCGGATCAGCCGCACCGCTTTTCGGATCGGGGTACAGAACTGCACTCCGTAAATTGGTCGTGTGGGTGTCAAGTCAGTCTGGGGTACGTTTCGTTGTAAGATCAATGGGCTTAAGCAGGTTGTCTTTGGGTGTGGACATACGATTGGAAACAAGGGAAAGCGTTTCAATCTACACGCAGACGCTTCTGTGTGCTTCTCAGTAGTCAGAGCCGTGTTTCGCTGAGGTGTAGCAGCTAGATCGATCGAGCGTTGCTTCGGATACCGAGCGTGCGTCCAGATGCTTGCCGGAGTCCTGGATACGACGCCGCTGCTGCCGATGCCGCGGTTGCTCCCTACACTCGTATCCGATAGAAAAAATGGAACACGGAGCTAGACGCTCTTTTCCCGCATTTCGATTTCGTTTCGGGACTTTTTTTAGGCTTACCCTCCCGGAATTCGAATTGCCGCACTAAAGATTGTAGAGTCGTAGATGGTTTCGGGATTCTCGGTCGTGGCGATTGAGAGGATCGCTGAACGCTGTACTGCTGGTATTTGTGACGTCACCGGAATCAAGATGATTCGCTATGCACTCGAAGACGGATTCGTAAAATAACCGACATCATTATCCAGTGCTTACGGACGAGCCCCCGCTCTTCTATTCTTCTTACGTATCGCATGGTAAAACCTCTTATTCTTCAAGTTGTCGATATTTCGTTTTCAAGGCAACCCATGGGTGCAGCAACTCGTGCCACGGGATTGAGGCGGACATGCACTCCAACTCGTCCCTTGAAGACGTCTTCTCCACATGACCATGCCGGCATTTCACTGAACTTTTCTCGCTAAATGATCGATTTCGTTCAAACCAGAAATGCATCTCCGGTTCAGGCCACCGACGAAGCGGCATGCAACAGCAGCATGGTACCTCTGAGATCATACGCTGCCGAGACACCGCCATCACTTTTGTAAACATGGAAGAGACTTCTAGAATCGAAATTTAGCCATCGCATCGATCGCTTCCAGTTCAGATTGCTTCTGCTTCTTGCATAAGAGCGGCGTCGACAGATAGAAATTTCTCGACATGATCTCCAGCTTGGATTGCCCTTTTGGTAATTGTTTCACCATGGAAAACGCTGCGTTTCAAGAATGGTCTATCGAACAGAGCAGTGTGCGCTTGTGCATGTAGTGAACAGCGTACTCGCCGCGAGATCGCCCAGAAGAAGCACATGATCCGAAGGGCATCATACCGTGCTCAAAAGTGAGATGCGCATCGAGGCGGGCCTTCTGTATGCGTCAAGGGCAGGTATCGAGCGATGATGCAAGCGTTCACGCCCCACATGTTGGTTCTCGGAGTTCGGCATACAGCGGATACATAGGAGCATGTGACCATATTCAAGTATCGCTGCCGCGAAACGCGCACCGAAGCTGTATACAAAGAAAATTCGTAGACCGCAACTTCCACCTGGGCATGAAATGTGTCGGCAACCGCCGCAAGCAGCGAAACGGCCGGGACAGGAAAGATCAGCTTACGTAAAGCCGGAGATAATAGAGAGGCAAAGAAAATAGTCACAAAACCTGTCCAGAAAGGCTGGCGTTGATGGCAATGAGAACAGCGTCCCAAAACTGTATTGTGTACGCCCGTAATCGTGGACTCGTTCCATGGTAGTCTTCTGGGGATGTAGCGACGACAGCAGCGTCAAAGAGATGTCGCACCGCTTCACGCGCAATGTCCGACGATCATGAGAGGTAAATGAATATCCACTCGCAGACGCCTCCCAGTCTTTCTCGACCGGCCTGCTTCTGTCGGTTTCAGCATCTCCCTATACATTTCGACGCTGAAAGGCTGTCCAACAAAGTTGGCTCGCGTCTGCTCCGCGGGTCTCTTCTTCAGCACCGCGCATCTTCGGATACTGATAGCAGCGATAAGGTCTCGGCTCACAGACTCCATGCGTTTCTTGCCGCCGCCTGTACACGGCAATGCGAATAGGCCTCGAACTTTCGCCCTCCTTCCCATTTGCTCTTCCGTCAACGCTCCGTACTTTCTTACATCCTCGGGGATCCGCTGACGCTTTTCCATCTCGACCCTCTGAAGTGTACACATCAGCTCGTGGTACACGTAGGACGTTCGGAACTCATCTGTAGGTATCGTGACGAAACGCCGTGCGCTCTCCTTGTACGCTCGTGTCGACGGAGCTGGCGTAGTCCCTTTTTTCGACACCCAGCGCTCTGCCCCGTATGCAACACGAGCCTTTGACTCTCGTCCTCTTTGAGGGCGTTCAGCTCGTTGGAAAAGTTGGCGAATGCACGCTGCTTCCCACAAAAGAAGCTGATACGCAGACGAGCCCAACGGGGCTTTGTGTACTCTTTCCACAGCGCCTCGTACTGAGAAATGCGAACTTTCACGAATTCCCGAAAAGCTCGAACGTCCGCCCGACGGCTCGTCACCTGGCTGATCGCTGCTAGGTGTTCTTTGACTCCTGAGTTCCACTTCTCACTCTGTATCCTTGGATTCCTTACCCAGACTCTCGGTAGCACCCAGCGCTTGAGAACCTCAAAAGACACATGCCTTTCTGACGTAAGTTACCTTCAATGCCGTTTCCCCCGCGTTCGAGTGCTGCGATGGTCACGGTATCCGTGTTCCCGGGGTCCGCGCCAACGACAAAGTCGTTGTTCTGCACGTGCTGTGCCACAGGGCCCGCCTCCTTTTCTCCACGCTTCGTCAAAATCGACATTAAAAACGGAATAGGACGATCCGCCTTCAACTGCCGATCGTGCACATACATGGCTACTCCATCGGTTTCGATGACGCCTGTGAATACCTTTTGCTTGCTCGCATGGAAACGTTTGAAATCGAAGATATTCTTCCAGTATGTCTCCCGATTTTCGCCGTTGAACTCTATGTTCCTTACATCGGACTCTGGACAGACCTCCTTCATGATGCCGTCAACGGCTGTGGAGTCGATAGTCACGAAATGTGATCTGATGTTGCACATTGGAACCACGTTGAAGCGCGTCCCCAGAAGCGCCGCCTTCCCTCTCTCTGACTCTTCATTTCTCCCTCACCCAGCTCCTTTTCGGCCTTGCGTTCGAGTTCTCAGTCCAAAAACACGAAATAGCGCAGGATGAGGTGATAGTATCTTTCCTTATCTTTTTTCGTATGTGCAACCTTTTTGCTGGGTTGACAAGCCCCAAGACTGCACGGTGCTCTTGTAGAGCAGCACGGATTCCAGAAGCTTCGTTGTTTCTCCTGCGTGATGTCTTCTTGTCGACGAATTCGATCTCATCTTCACGCTGGCGATGGTTCGTGACGTCATTGATGAAGGCCCGTATCCATCTACTAGACAGGTCCGGGTAGAGTGCAAACACGGCGCGTATCATGGAGCGTTCGATGCTCATGGTCAAGTGGTTCTTCAGGTTCGTGAAGGACTTTTTCGCATCGTAGGTGTAAATATCCGCCTCAGCCTCGTACCGTCTACAGCTGAAGCGATATTCGGCGTAATTCTAGTGGAGAACGTGCACTCGCTCGTCTCTCCTCGTCGTTCTCCCTGTTCCAAGCATCAGGTTGCTGATATATATCATATGGAAAAATTCCTCCGGAATCTCGACTATTTCCATGTGCGTCAGGTCGTCGTGCATCTCGTTCACCAAATGAATTCGTTCTGACGAGGCCTTTATATTACTCATGGAGCACGAGTCGACACGGTTTCTGATGGCCTCTCGCAACTTTTCCTTTTACGGATCCATGACATGTTTAAGAAGGTAGGCTTTCGCCACCGTCCAGTCGTACTGTTGTCTTTCCCGCAGCCTTTTCTGCGTGGGGCCTCCTGCCTTTGCTTCCTTGTCCTCTACTGTTCCTCTAGACTCGGCACTGCTTTTTGTCTTTTCCGGCAGCTGGCAACAGCGGTCCTTAAGGATCCTCTATTTGCATCCCCATAACTTTTTTTATTTTTGAAAACGAACGCACTTTGAACGGATCTGATATGAACCGCGAAAAATCACTTGAATAAACTGAACTGAGGCTTGAAACACGATTGGATTGAAAGCGCACACTTTGCTATGACTTCTATGCAAATACAACTTGTACTTTAGAGCAACAAGCTAATGATCAGAATTGCATTTCTCTTCAACTGCGAGATACGAATCGTGTCTCATTCCTGCCAGATTTGGAGGTGCGCGGATCGACCGCGCTTTAGAAAAAAGAACAGATACGAACCACTAGCTAGGAAACACAAGTTCTTTGGCAATCTACGGTAAACGTTTCAAGGGGAAAAGGTGTCCACATTGTCGAAAGTTTACCTTCTACGCGGAAAGTGCCGCAAGCCGGACGAGTCTGCGCGTCTTGCGCTTCATGCTCCCTCCAGTGTTGGGTGGTGTTGTAAGATATGAGCTGCTCTTGTGCAATCCGGTTTATTCTGGAATTCGGAGCAGGTATGCTGCGTCTGCGTGTTGCCCTGCTCGCAGGATTATCCGAGTGTATCGCTTCGCGCTGTCGCAGACACTGGGTCTGTATGCCGAGTTTCCAGACTCCTAGAATGATTATGTACTCAGACCCCGTGATGGGTAAACGAAGTCTCGAGACGATGCCCTAAGTGGTATGGCAAAGCCATTCTGTAACCGTGATGTTCGGCATCAGCGGTATAGGCGCTGATGTAGGTGTTCGTAGCAGATACTCTGCGAACGATAGAACGTACAAACCGGCCAATACATCCGAGAGGAGGTAATGGAACCTGGAGTCATGGTGCAGCAGTATGATGGACGCTTTCCCGAAAGCCATTATCCAATGATCCTGCAATCTAGAATCCATGGTCAATGGAATGGTTCTGTCATCACCGTTAAGGATGCGCAGCCGGGGATCCTGGTCGTCGATGTTGCCTTGTTGTCCCGCAAACTTCATTGCCGAAGATCTGGTACTAAACTATATAATTATGTCCATAAAGGATCCAGGTATCCCACATCGCCAAGGCGCTCTGGGCCGCGATCTCCCCGGCGCCGCCTTGGGCGCAGCAGAGCGCAGCGTCTGACGGACCGGGAGCATTAGCACTGGACGCGAAAGTTTAGGATTAGGATTGACGCCCGCAAGAGTACCTAGATCGTTTTTGTGCGTTGCATCCAAAGGCTAGCTATTCAAAGACTTGCGAGTATGGGCTTTGTCTCGGGACGTGCGCACAACGGCCGTGCGCTTTCCGGAAGCACGAAGCCAAATGACACAACGTGCTCTTGCTGTAGGGTCAGTGCCCTCTGGCGAGCAGGTCCAGGCCACAGACTTGCGAGGCGCAGTGCTATCGAGCGCGCGCTGCCACGGCCAGGAGTAGCTAGGCCTAGAGCCCGCTCAAAGGGAGCAGCACTTGAGGTGCAACTGCGCACTCCAGGTAGAGCGCCGTCACCCAGCGAGACCTTGGAACCTGACTCGAGTGTCTCGGAAAGGAACCGAGACGCCGGCGCGCTCCCAGCGCTAGACGAAACACAGCGTCAGGCTGCTTACCGGAAGCTGCGCGATCCTTGGTTCTATCCAAAAGGCACACTGATGCGCACTTTCGGCTGGGCTTCTGTTCCGTCCATATGGGAAACACTTGCCGAAGCGTACAGCGAGATCACGGCTCTCATCGACGAGCATAATCCATACCGCCAGAAGATAAGCTGGACGTATGCGGAGGTTCACGAGGAAATCCGAGAGTTGGCTGCAGGTCTTCGCCACCACGGCCTAACGAACCTGCAACCGGGAGACATCGTTGCACTTTTCAGTGAGAATAGCGCACGCTGGCTCATAACCGATCAGGCGCTCATGTGGAATGGTGCGGCGTCGGCAGTGCGCGGGACTGCTGCACCGCTCGATGAACTCGCCTATATTCTCGAGCACAGTGATGCTTGCGGGCTTGTCGTTGATACGCCCACCGTATTGGAAAAACTCATTCGAAACGAACAGGCCACTCGCTGCCTGGCGAAACAGGTGCGATTTATCATGGTATTATGGAATAGAAAAGGTGCAATCGCGGAACCTATTCGTTCAGCGGTCGGGTCGGTTCCAATCTATACCTACGAGGAGGTCACGGAAACCGGGCGAGCGAAAGTGCGAGATGCCCTGAACCGTACGTCGAGATCGCCCGCAGACGCTGAAATGGAGCGGGCGCTTTGGCGTCCCATCGCAGAACGTGAGATGTTAGCGACGCTGGTGTATACCTCGGGAACGACGGGCCAACCAAAGGGCGCTATGTTGACCCATCGCAACCTGCTCCACCAAATCATGGCCAATTCTTTCTCCAGGGCATGGCGACCGCTGCTACCGTCGCAGGACGCATCCGCTGGAGACGTCATGGTGAATATTCTACCCTGCTGGCACATTTTCGAAAGAATCGGAGAACTTTACGCCCTGAGCCGCGGCGTCTCCATGGTATACAGCAAATTGTTGCACTTCAAAGAGGATCTCGCACGTCACCGACCCCATCTCCTTGTTGGGGTACCACGTCTTTACGAGAGCATTTATCAGGGAATCAAGTCGCAGCTGATGAAGCAGGGTCGATTCCGACGTGCACTGATCTTTGGCCTCTTGGGCATCAGCACTCGGTTTGTGCAGTGGCGGCGGATTCGAGACGGGGCCCTTTTTGATCGCCACGTCTCGACGCTGGAGCGCATATATGCAGGACTTTGGACGTTGCTGCTGTGGCCGTTGCATATGCTCGCAAACCTCATCGCATGGCGTCAACTGCGGCGTATGGCGCTCGGCGGGCGCGTGCGCACCCTAGTGAGTGGAGGTGGCTCCCTTGCCATGTTTCTGGATGACTTTTTCGAGGCTATCGGCGTGTTGCTAATCGTGGGTTACGGGCTCACAGAGACGAGTCCGGTTCTAGCCAATCGACTTCGAGAGCACAACATTCGCGGGACGACGGGGCTAGTGGTGCCCGGCACACAAGTCAAAATCGTGGATCCTGAAACGCGTCAGACCCTGCCACCGGGTCAGACTGGTATCATCTGTGCCCGGGGAGAGCAGATTTTCCAAGGCTACTACAAGGACCCTGCGGCTACTGCGCGCGTCATTGACAGTGAAGGATACTTCGATACTGGCGACCTAGGGTTCTTTTCGCAGTACACCGGTGATCTGGTGATTGCCGGCCGACTGAAAGACGTTATCGTGTTGAACAATGGCGAGAATATCGAGCCGACGCCCATTGAAGACGCGATGCTTGGTTCCGACTATATTGATCAAGTGATGCTCGTGGGCCAGGACCAACGGGCGCTCGGTGCTTTGATCGTGCCTAACCTGGAAGCACTGGCGGTGGACGGCCTTGTCTCCGCGGAGACACGTGAGCGAATTCAGTCACTGCAGCGACAACGTGCTAGCTGCGAACGTGCGGAGGCCGCGGCGCTAGACGCTGCGCTCGCTCGCGAGGCTGCAGCCATGGAGCAGGATCCACGTCTCAGGGAAGCGCTGCAACGAGAAATCACGAGTCGGGTGGAGGCTCGGAAAAACTACCTTGCGATTGAGCGGGTGTCACGTTTCCGGATTCTATTGACTCCATTTACTGTTGACGACGGGACCCTGACGCAAACGCTCAAAGTACGACGCAATGTGGTAGCAGAGCGCTATGCTGAGCTCATTCGTGCCATGTACGAGTCTTGAGGCGTGCGCGCTGGCGCTTCAACGGAAATGTGCAGTTCTACCGCAACCGTGAGCTGCATGATCCGGTTGCGCTCTTCAGTCAGTCTGCGTGCACGAGCGCTGCTGTGCTGTTTTGGCGCACAACAGCAACCTCTTCATCGCACCTGGAGAATACTTCGTCGATGAATAGCATCTCCATGCGTGAGCGTTCTATATCAGCGCTGTAGCATTCACCGCTTTTACTGAGAAATTCGCCGGCACCCGGGCACACAGCAACGCACCGGACCTGTCATATCATGCTCTGCCCCGAGGCGTCGCTCGTCACACACACACATCCAGGGTGTTCCTTGTCCAGGCCTCACTTGAATAGGAGAATCAGCAGCGTATTCGCCTCTTATGCCAAGGAATTGCGCATGCATGCATCGGCCAGCTCCTCGTACATGCCTTTTCGGAGCGGATCGACCATTGGGAGCTCTTCCCCGAGGATACGCGCCGCTTCCTTGTGCTGTCCGAGGTTCATGAGGTGCCGAGCTTTGGCCTCTAACGCCCACCTCGCTGTAGGTTCAAGTTCTAGCAAAGCGTCCAGGAGATCGAGTTCCTTCTCCAGATAATGACGATGATCGTGAGCTTGATTTTGCGTGTGGGATGCCTGGTCGAGTTGTCGGTGCTGCTGCAGCTGCTCCATGCACCATTGATAGTAAAACCAAACAGACTGATCGTTCGGTTCCGTATACATGACCTGATGAAGGGCATCGAGCTCTTCCAGCCAGTCAAAGTCTTGCGGTGCTTCCTTAACCGCTATGCTGCGATAATGATAAGCCGTGTAATTACAGCTGTTTTGATCCAGGACTGTGCGCGTGATGTGCAGCAGGCGCTTCCCCGCTGCTGCGCCCGCTACAGGTGCACCGCCTTCCCCGCACGACGACGATGACGACGACAAATCGAGGCCGATGCCCTTTGTCAGTGTCAGCACTTCGACCAAGTGGCGCCACCCGAGAAAGTTGCGATCATCCAGAGCGAGCAACTGTTTGCAAAGCGCCTCTTCTCTGGCGAGGTAGACCTGAGCCAGGTCCAGCGGTACTATCCACGGTGGTCGCCACTGACAGTTTCCAAGTCCAGGTACCGCAGTGGATGTACTGTCGGGTGACAGTGGCAGTACTGCGCGTAAAAGCCACAGCCGGTGCGCCCACGTCGCGTATGACTTGGGGTTCTGCCGCAGTGCTGCCTCGGTGACGCGAAACTCGGCCTCAACTTGCTCCCGGAGCGCCGGCGGAGGCGATAAACCAGCATTTTCCGACGCTGTAGCAAGTTCCAGACGGTAGCTCTCTACCAAGCAAGCTTTCCGCCGGTTCCACAGCGAGTACTCCTCCGGGTTACGTAAAAGCACGGGTTCCGAGCGCTTGAGAAAGCACTCTCGCGATAGAGCGTAACGCTGTTGCAAAACTTGCCGAGCCTCAGCGCTCCATTGTTCATAACGTTGTGCCTGCTCAATCGTTTGGTTCCAGGTTCGACGGACTCCGTGCATTGACCCGCACCGTGTAGCCTGGCAAGCGCTGTTTATAAGCCTCGAGCCGCTGCTGCACACCAGCACTGGCGCTCGGCGACTCTGTACGAAGAGGTCGGTCAACTGTGCACACGCCCACGAAAAAGATCAATTAAACGCTCATGAAACGTAAACGCGTTTGTGCTATAGACCTAGAATCCTCGACCAGAGTTGCTGGCCAAAGCACCTGCCCGTTCCTGGGACTTCAAGTCCACTCCGTAGAGCAGGTAGCGCTCAGTTTCGCAGATAGCGGACAGGTACGAACTGGCAGCGGACGGCTGCGCGCACCGAACACGCTCGCGTGGCTGGCACCCGCTGAACAGGCTGTGCTTTCACGACTACGGGAGACTCGGGATAGGGCCCTTTTCTGATAGTGGTGTGGCTGCTTCTTGGGTAGCAGTGCACTCTTACACAGAAAGAAGATAATTTTTCGCACCACCTGGCGGCTTTACGGCAACAGCACCCAGCTAACCGGTAGACCGGCCGCCGAGGGAACCCCAGTCAGCGCTGCGCTCTCGCGGCAGAACACAGCTTGGAGAGACCAGTTGCGGTTAGCGCAGCGACCAGGTCGGGAATGGGCTCAGGCACCAACGAGGCGGGGTCAGGGCTTGATTCCATTCCGCCAGCGCCGGTTTTTTATCCTACGGAGGAAGAGTGGTCTGATCCGTTCAACTATGTGCGTCGGATCCAGCGACAGGCGTCTCGCTACGGGATATGCAAGGTCGTTCCACCGGGGAGCTGGAACCCACCAAAGACGGGCTCCCCTGTGGTTCGCTTCCGAACGAAGCAGCAAAATATTCACCAACTGTTTCGTCGCCGAGGTCTCTATGAGCGTTTTATGACTTTTCTGCGGCAGTTCCATCGCGCACAAGGCGACTGGGCGACATGTCGAGCCCAAGTGCCCCGAATAAAGGGCCGGATTGTCGACCTCATGTTGCTGTATCGCGCTGTCATTGGACACGGAGGCTATGAACAGGTGAATCGTTCGGGGTTATGGCGACGTATTGCCACTGTTGAACTCCGTATGATTTGGACAACGTCGATCAGCGCCAACACCAAGGCCCTCTATCACCGGTGGCTGTTGCCTCTGGAGCACCACGAGCGAAAACGTCGGGGTATGCGTGCTATGCAACGGGACCCGCTGGAGCTCGAATTCACGAAGTTCGCTTGCGACACCGAGTGTGCCCAGTGCCTTGTCGAGCACATACGCGAAAACGATACATTATCTACCGGAAATGGACAGAAAAGTATGGGAAATTCGTATGCTCCAGCTGGGGCAACCACCGTGTGCACAGAAGCTGGATTTCCGAGCAACGCGGAACCATGCTCTGCGGAATCGAAGTTGTGGCGCTGCATCCAGTGTGGGGATTCGTGGCATCCGAACTGCTACGCTCAGGCGATGTCTGATTATGGTACGTCTGCGATAGCGCCAAGTCGGATGGAAATCAACCCGACAATGTTCGTTTGTCCTCAGTGTGACGATGACCATAGATTTGGATACACCGAAGGGACGGTTTTTTCTTACAAAGAATACGTTCGCTTCGCACGAGACTTCAAAGCAGCTTGGTTCCGTATCGATAGCTCGGCGTCGATGAATGATTGCAAAACTCAGGGACCGACGGCCGAAGAGATCGAAGGCGAGTACTGGCGCCTTGTGGATACCGCTGAGGAGCGATGCGAAGTGCTCTACGGGAGTGAGTTGGACGTGAATATCGTCGGTAGTGGGTTTCCGCGGCTCGGTTCAGTGACAACCGAGAAAATGAATGCGGACCAGCTTGCGCTCTGGGAGCAGTACGCGATGCACCCGTGGAATCTGAACATGCTACCGCTACTCGGGAGCTCTCTTCTGCGGGTGCTCTCGGCACGTTACTCGGGTATTACAGACCCATGGCTTTATGCGGGTATGGTGTTCGCAACTTTCTGCTATCACGCAGAGGACTCGGACATGTATTCGATCAATTACATGCACAGTGGAGAGGGAAAGGTCTGGTACGGATGTCCCGGTGGTGACGGCTGTCGCCAGTTCGAGAACGCCATGCGTGACACAGTTCCCGAACTCTTCGCCGCTATGCCAGATCTGCTCTACAACATGATCACCATGGTGAATCCGGCGGTGCTTCGCGAAAAAGGGGCCCCAATGTGCCGAACTGTTCAAAGACCTGGCGAATTCGTCCTGACCTTTCCCCAAGCGTATCATGGGGGCTTCTCCTTGGGCGTGAACATCGCCGAGGCGGTGAACTTCGCGCTTACCGACTGGCTCCCGTACGGACGCCAAGCCATGGTACGTTATCGCGAAATGCGGCGTGAAGCACCGTTTGCGCAGGAGGAAATCATCTTCTCGGCACTGGAACGTCGCGACGTCTGGAGCACAATGGCCCCAGCGGAGCTTGAACGACTCTGTCAAGAGCTGCGCTATCTTATTCAGGAGGAGCTCGCGCTCCGCGAGGCCGCGGGTTGCTTTGGCGGCGTACCGGAGCGTCTCGCGGATCCGCGCGCCCCGACATACGTGTCGCACCAGGGTGGAAGCGATCGAGACACGTGTCCTTCTTGCCGCCAACCCTTCTTCCTAAGTGCTGTCCGTTGTGCATGCATGCCGGAACGTCGCACATGCGTGCGACACGCATTTGCCACTTGTGCGTGTCCTGCCGCTGCCAAAACTCTGCTGTATTTATATTCAGACGCTGAACTGAGGCGTTTGCTGTCTGATCCTTCTCAAGCTGTGTTGCTGGCAGAGCATCGCAAAACCAACGGGGAAACAGGAGCGAACCGAAAGCGCGTCCATAGTGCGTCACGAGCCGACCTCGACACACGTGAGCGGATCGCGAAACAGGCCGCTGGAGGCAGTCCACCCAAAGCCGTGTCTCTCGCCAACGGAGTGGATGGTGCGCCCTCTGTCGCGTGCAAGCGAATGCTTGGAAAGTATTCGGGGGAAAACGGGGTGGAATCTTCGATTCGACCAGAGATCAATCAGGCCTGCAGTGGAAACGACGGAAACCGGGCACTGGAGGCTACGCCCAGTGGCGTGCAATCCGAGTGGTGCACCTCGAACGCAACCAAATGCAGTCGCACGAAGATGCATACGGAACTTTTGGCCAAAACGAGCCACGTGGAGCAACCATGTCTGGTGAAGTTCATACCGGCTGCTGACGGCCAGGCACCGTCAATTCTACTCTTTCGCGTTCCGTCCGAATGAGCTCCGGAGAAGCGCACGAGCCTAGCGGTCATCCAGCCTATGACGACACCAGTGCTCTGGTGCTAGAGGGAAACCCAGCGAATGCGGCAAGTGATTCGCTTGCTGTATTCGAACTATGCTTACAGTGCTTGATGAAAGTTAAAGAATGGTCAATGACGGGCAAGAGGATGATGCGATACGTGCGCATTCGCAACCTCCGTCTCTCTTCGGGAGAGATCGCGCCCACGTGCCTTGTTATTCACGGGAAAGGTTGAGGCGCTCTTGGCTCGCGTGCCGATGTTTCCCTGGTTCTGAACAAAACGGAGCCTGATCCTCTGGGCACTCTAACGCGACTCGGCCGGTCGCGCTCGATAGGAAGCCACTTTGAACATACAGCACGTGCCGCGTCTCTAAACTGGGACTCGAAGCGCTCTCCACGCCTCGGACAACTGCGGTCGCTCTCTGGACTAGTGGAAGATGAGGTGCAAGTTAGGGACCCGCGGAAACTGCTTTTAAGGCCAGTGTGTACTGAAATCTCGCTTTTTATCAATGTTTGCAGTTTGCTGGTACTCACTTCCGCGGCCGCCGCTGACAAACGGTCCACCCGAGCGCGTACCGGTTTCCGCCTGGCAGAACGCGCGCCTGACGCGCACTCGATCAGGCAGAAGAGTCTGGTTCTCGGTCTCTACCGGCTGCAACGATACTCGTTACACGAACCTGTGCGAATGGATGGGTTCAGAAGCGCTCGCTGCTAAGATATACGCAAAGCAGCGAAAGCTCGTGGAAGCTAGATTGAAGTCCGCGGCTTTCTGCTCTTTTGGACGACAAAATCGGAGCAGTTTTCGCCTCTGGCTACTGCTCCCGACACGCCCGCGCATCAGTTGCGGTAGCGAACGCGTTCGCGAACTTTGTTTGGTCTCGTCATTTTCCTTTCGACTTTGTTGTTGCTTTATGGCTAGCGTGAGAAGTTCTCATGGTTGCTGTGAACGCTCTCGGAAGGTGCCTTTGACTTGGGGCACTCCGTGGGCCGGCCGCTTACTGCTCTCGCTTGCTGTGCTTCGCACTGCATCACGCGCACGGCGGTGCGTACGTGGACCGGAGCTTTCGGTCGTGAGACTCCTTTTATCGACGACAAGCAAGCAGCGTGGGCGAGTTTGCCAGTCAGGTGCCAGGTGGCGATCTACGTCGTGCGGTGGGAGCCAGTCGGGTTTCTGCTCTCTCGCCGACGTGAAGACTCGACCGAGCCCACCAGCGGTCCGCTGCCTCGCACAAGGTCCTGAAGCGGCGTCGGCTTCAGCTCAGTGGTCCGTTCCAGCAAACTCGAGGACTGGTCCATGGACGCAAACAACTGGAATCGAGCGTGCCAACAAGAACGCTTCACCTGCACACGAAGCGGGAGTCATGGCATCGGATGCGCAGGATCAGTCGCTTCCGACGCTCTTTCTGGTGGATGCACTGAGCATCGTGTATCGTTCCTATTACGCATTCCAGAAGAATCCGCTATACAGCAGTAGTGGCATCAATACCTCTGCGATTTACGGTTTCATTCAGACGATTTTGCTGCTGCTGCAAAAGTACAATCCGGAAGCGCTGGCCGTCGTCTTCGACAGCCATACGACAGAGCCAGGGCCGGGGAGTTTTCGGCAGTTACTGTTTCCCAAATACAAGGCCAATCGGGAACGCATGCCGGATGGTGTTCGGGATGCGTTGCCTTACGTGAAACGAGCTATCCACCAACTGGGGTTGCAAAGCTTTGAGCTCGAAAGCTTCGAGGCGGACGACGTGATTGGAACGCTGGCCGCACTGGCCAATCACAACGGCTATCGAGTCGTTATTGTTTCGAATGATAAGGATTTCAAACAGCTCATCAAAGCGGGATGGGTGCGCCTTCTACGTCCGACACGCAGTAGTGGGTCTGGTGGTTTTGACGAAGTCACCGAAGCAGACCTTGCCGCCGAGTGCGGGACATCGATTCGACCACAGCAGTATCCTGATGTGCTGGCGCTCGCCGGAGATGCAGTTGACAATATCCCCGGTGTGCCTGGAATTGGGATAAAAACTGCGGCACGCCTTATTCGACAATTTTCGAGTATCGAGGACCTTCTCTGTAACCTGGACGCTATCGAACCGCCGCGCATCCAAGAAAAAATCATCTCCAAAGCGGATGAGTTGCTCAGGAACAAGGTGCTCGCCAAAATCCACCAGAATGTGCCGCTCGAAAAGCTTCAGTCAGAGCGGAGCCCTTCAGCGGACGCAGGAAATGAGCTGGTGACTGATGCCCCTGCTTATGACGCAATGTGGATCGCGAGTTGTCGACGAGGTCCGTGGCAGCTCAATGCGCTGCTCACGCTGCTCCGTGAGCTCGACATGGAGGCGCTTTCCCGACGAATTCAGTATCTGGCGAGATCCCTGGGGCAGAGCGACCACGAAAAACGAACGAGCGCCTCTGCTCGTGATTCGCTAGAGACTGGCTTTATGGCAGCACCGCGCGAGCGTCTGGACAGTCCGCTTGCGAACGATGAGGTCATTAACCAGCCGCTTGCATCCGAACAAGAGATACCGCCTGATTCACAGCACAACAACCTTCATGATCACGTGGACGACAGGCTGCAGCCTGCCGCAGGGTCCGCTAGGGATGTACCGTTCACGTCAGTCACCGACGATTCTGCTACTGCTGTGCCTGGTAGCGCACAAGAGTCAACGCGGAGCATGAGCGCCCAGTCTGCTGAACTGAGGCCGAATTCGGCGTCGGTGCCAGCAAACTGGTCAGCGGATGAGCTATCCATGTACCTGGGGGCGCCCCTGCGGTACCAGATCATGGAAGCAGACGCCCTCTTACATTTCTTGGACGGGAGCGGGACCCACGAGCCCATCGGTCTGTTCATGGCGCATGTGATGCCTGAAACGCGGCGTCGCCCGCGTCATCGTACGAAGGAAGCGGCAGCAGCGCCTGCAGATGCCGTCAACACTGTTCGCCTGTCACCGAACAGCGCTGACGCGACAGCAACAACAACAACTACTACTAATACTAATACGACAGCAGCAACAGCAGCAGTAGCAGAGCACCCGCTAATTCTCATGGGCATCGCCACCGACCAGGGCAATGCAGCTGGGGCAGTGCTGCCAGCGACCGCGCCCTGGCTAGATACCTGGTTGCGGCAACTGCGGGAGCGTCTCGATCAGGCCCATCAGCGTCATGTCGGTTTCGATCTGAAGCACGTTCTTCGGTTCCTACTAGCCCGCGACGATGTCCGCGCCGACGGCGTCTGGATCGATCCAGCGGTCGCGCATGCTCTGTTGTATCCGGAGGAGGCGTTCGAACGCCCGGAGCTGCTCGCGAAACGATACCTTGGTGACTTGGGCGCTGCGCTCTGGAATCGCTACGTCGAAGCACCGCTGACTAGTGCATCGACGTCTGAGACAAGAACAGAGGCGTTAGCTCTGGCAGCCGCATTCCAGGCTGACTTGGCGCGCCACATTTTCCACCGCCAGGTCACGCGCTTGGATGCCGTGGGCATGCGAGCGCTTGCTTTCCAGGTTGAATTCCCATTGACTCTAGTTTTGGCGGACATGGAGCGCACTGGTGTCTATGTAGCGCAGCAGGAGTTGCGCGAACTAGAGGAAAAAATGGAGCGCGAATTGCGGGATATTGAGACGCAGATCTATGCACTTGCAGGAACAACCTTCAACATTCGTTCTGCGGATCAGCTTGCGCGAGTGCTCTTCGAACAACTCGGTGTTGACGCGCCGCTGAGAACGCCCGGAGGCAAAGCAAGCACGGCGGATCGGGTGCTCGCTGCCCTGGTGCGACGCTACGGCCAAGAAGGAGAGCGGGGTACTGCGGCGCTTGTTGGTGCGTCACCCCGAGAACATGGTGCTGAGGCATCTGCAATCGATGCTTCGAAGGCGTCCCGGGCGGCAAGCATTGCGGCGCTGACCCAGGAATATCGCCAGATTGCAAAGTTGCTGTCGACGTACGTTCGCGGTCTGGTCGGCCACATTGACCCGAAGACGCAACGCATTCATGCTACGTTTCATCAGACCGGTGCGATTACGGGACGTCTTTCGAGTTCCGCACCCAATCTGCAGTCGATTCCGATCCGCAGCACCCGAGGTCGCGCACTGCGGAGCCTTTTTCGGGCGACACCGATCGACACGGTGCATCGTGCAGGCGGTACTGAGCCAGCCGGCAATGTACTCATCTCCGCGGATTACGAGCAAATCGAGTTGCGCATTATTGGAGCATTGAGTGGGGATGCGGTGCTTCTACAGGCTTTTCGTGATCAAGTCGATGTGCACGCGACGACCGCGCGACATCTGTTCGGTCTGCCGTTTGACGCAAAAGTGAGTGCAGCGCAGCGCACCGCCGCCAAGGCGATCAATTACGGGATTCCCTACGGCGTCACTGCTTACGGGCTGGCCCAGAATCTACGAATATCTGTGGCAGAGGCACGAAAGCTCATCAGGGAATACCACGATGCTTTTCCGGGTGTGGCACGGTTGAAGCGGGAGCTCCTGGACAAGGCACGGGCCACGGGATATGCATCGACGCTGCTGGGGCGTCGACGCTATCTGCCAGCGTTGCATTCCCGCAACTACGCCGAGCGTACTGCAGCCGAGCGCGCTGCCGTGAATATGCCCATTCAAGGAAGCCAGGCGGATATGATCAAAGTCGCGATGGTGCGAATCTGGCAAGCGCTGCGTTCGCAGCACCTACGAACCCGAATCGTGATCCAGATCCACGATGAACTCGTTTTCGAGGCACCTGAGTCGGAACTCGCCTCCGTGATGCCTCTTATTCAAGTGCAGATGGAGCGTGCGCTCATCCTGCCGAACGATGTTCCCGTGAAGGTGCGCATGGGATACGGGGTGTCATGGGCAGCTGCGCACGCCCCCTAGTACGCTAGGCCGCACGAGCTTCACAGCAAAGTCGCCAACAGGTGCATGATTAGGGTGCACGGAGCTGGTTCACGGGCGCTGCTAGTATCTGAGGAGTTTCCGGCTTTTTCAAGATGTTTTTGGATGTGCACGCGTGCACGCCAGCGGTCAGTGTGAAATGAATATGGAAGATGGAGCGAATCGCTCGGGAGCTGCTTTTCGATTTCGTGTAAGAGTTTTTCTACATAGATAACCACAAGGTTCGAAGTGCAACAGCAATGGATTACGGATGGATGTGCAGGTTTCGGATGCTTCCTCGGGTTGTGCTCAGTGACTCCTTCGACGCTGCGCCGCTGGCATTCGATACGTCACTGGAATCAAGATGTTTCGCGTTGCCCTCGAATGACGGTTCATAAACTGATCGGTACGAGCACCCAATTCATACGTAGAGGCAACCGGTGTTCTCCTTTGCTTGCATGTACCATGCTGCAATGAATCACGCGTCAAGGATTTGATGTTTCTGTTTCCGTTTCAAGACAAGACACGGGCGGAGCAATGCGCGCCTCTTTACTGACGACAGCGTTCGTCGATTTCATCACTTGGCAACTGTTTGAGCGGCTCAGGTCGAAAGACCACCCAGCTTGTCGCGTGAAGGAATCCGTTCCGATCGAAATACAACTCGTATGCTATGTGTGGACGCCGCGGAAACGGCATTCCTCAGCCGCGTGGTGGCTTTCACAGCAGATGCTCCCAGAGGCACCGGTCTCTTTTGGATAGAATGCAAACGGATGTTGGACGCGGACTCGAATTTTCGCAACGATCCATGGTAGTGGTGCCGAGGTCACTGCTTTGCACGAAGCGAGTGCAGACGTTACCAAGTCGCTCGACTTGTTCTCTAGCCTGGGTATTCCCTGCGGTACCTGTTTCAACAAGAACAACATCGCGTTCCACAAATCCTCTATCGAACGCAATAACTCACGTATGCATGTTCAGCAGACAGCCTAGTCACCGAGAGCATCGCCCAAAAGATGCTCGTGATCGTACGGTACGACGCGGCTCTCGGAAACGGAGCGCTACATCGAGGACTGCTCTGGTGCCGTCAAGAGCGTGCTCCGAGAGAGGAAGCGCGCGTTCAGTTGGTACACGGCAGCATACGGAGCCGGGGTCGTTTTCGACGCATAGCAACATCTGACTGCGGTCGAGCGTCACCGCTGAGCAGCGCGCATTGCTGCTGTATAGGCTAAAGATCAAAACGGGAAGCGAAATGTAAATGACAACCACCGACTGTTCATGAAATGCGTTTAGACGAACCGGAAGCGATTGAGTCGGGGCTTGAACGCTGCTATCAACGTGCTTCTACGGATGACAAGGGAGCTAGAGGGAAAAGAGAGACGACAAGGAGGCAGTCACAGAAAAAGGTCGCCGAGTCTGCCATTCACGACACTGGGGAGACACTTGAACGTTAGCGTGCATGCCCGAATGACAGGACACGATCCATTCTATTCTGAGATGCATGTTTGATCATACCTAGATGCGTCTGTTCACGACAGCATATGAACAGGGATTTCCGAGCCTACGATCACTGGCATGAAACCTGATTCGAGCGACGTCTACCGAATGCAGCGCACGGGTACCCGGTGGTCGCTTTACGAGTGCAGACTCGGAGCTCCTGCTTCGACGCTTGTTGTTGTCGCTGCTGCGGTGTCAGCGTGATCTGCCGCCTGTTCTTCCATGAATCGTGTCTGTGTTGTTCGGTCGGTCTGATTCTTTGTCAACTCTCGCAAGAGCATCGTAGCATAGCTCGACGCTGGCAACTGGAAACAAAGCACACATGATAGGAACCTGGACTCAACAGGTGCGTCATTGACATTCATGATAGACTGAGCATCACGAGCAGGCAGCCCGCTAAGATCAGTGTCTAGCAATGGCTCCCTGGGCGATTCGTGTCGAACAAAGCGGTATGTTAGGCGTTCAGGGCGAACCAGCACGCGGCGATATGTACCACGCATGGTATACTGCTTACACAAGGCGGGCGCGTCGGTGCCCATCAGGGAAACTCCGTAGGTCTCCACGAAGCGCCGATATGCTCGCGCTGCCGCCGGGCACGATATTGCCTCGGTCTGCAGACCAGGCACTGGAACCACCAAATCGAAAATGGTGTAGCGTTGGCTATCAATGTCCGCTTGGGTGACCGGATGGACACTGACTGGAGCGAACCCCGAGGTCGTCGCGTCAACAGTCGCTTTCGACGCAGTGCCTGCATTGTCCGCATGCGTCAAGCTTGGTGCTGCAGATTCTGGATCAGTTACGGTATCTGTGGCTGGTGCGGAAGGCGCATCATCATCAACATCACCATCATGATCATGATCATCATCGACAATGGTATCAGCATCGGCGATAGTATGGGCGCTGGGTGCACCTGCAGGGACAGGCTCCAGGACCAGGTCACCAGGATGCAGCTCTTTTGCGCCAAACGCCCGAATGCGTTCGCTAGCCATTTCATTCCAGACGTAGCTCTGAACGGCGTGCAGGTACAAGGTGCGTAAATTTCTCGGCAAACTGTGGAAGATGGCAGGCAAGTCACGTGCTCCGTACTGGCATTCGGCTTGCAACAAGCGTTTCTCCAGATGCAATCCGCGCTGTACAGCACGCGGTAGCGCTGCAAGTTGAGTCAGCGCTCGTGCCGCGTCTCGCTCTCGTAAATACGCTTCCAAAATGGGCCGCACGTAACCCACGCGAAGCGACTGCTGCTCATCGCGTGTCTCCACGAGACTTGCTGTGAGGATCAGATCGAGTGCTTCGCGCCATTTGCCTCGCAACAACGCCAAACCTATATGATGTGTTGGCACACGTCCGGAGCCAAAGCGTTGTAAACCAAAGTAATTGATAAAGCCGTGCTCCCGGAGCGATACGATCGCCGAGTCGACCTCTTCCAGCGCGTTCGGGGCAAGCGATCGCAACACCAGTCGGAAATAATTCCCCTGGAGTTGACCTAAGCGCAGGGGTTCCTTTGTGCAGCGGAAACCGCCGACTCGAATTTGCGGGGCTCCCGAGTCCGCGTCGACTTGGCCAAAGGCTCTTTCAACTGCTTTCTCGAGGCGCGCTGGCGTGCATTGCCATATGCGCATCTCTTGGGTGGTAACGCCACGCCGATCCTTGGTGCCGGCGTAGGTGAATGCATTTGGCTTCAGGCCCAGCGAACGTGCTAGACGCATGACGACTTCGTTCGTGTCCAGGTTCTGTTTGCAGAGGAGGAAGCGCAAGTAGCTGCCGCCGTGACGAGCGCAACGCTCCCGTCGATCGCAAGCGCGGCGTCGTTTGGCAGCGCGCAATCGTGCAGCCGACTCCTGAATAGAATCCGGGTCCGAACCAAGAAGTGCACGACCATCTTCGTCTGTTGGATAGACCTGGATTTGATTCGAACTGTTCGTGACAGAAGCAAATCGCGGTGCAAGCACGCGCAGCGCAGTATGACGGGCACGGCGCCGGTCCTTGTCCGGGCAAACCGTGAGGGTCAAGATCGTCGCCCCGGCTGTCGCTGGTGCTGATGCTGGATTCCAGTGGCTTTGCACAAACTCTAATATGCGCTCAGTTTCTCCCGCATCAAATACTGCGCCAAAACACTCACGAAGAGCGTCTAGCGGCAACTCGGCGGTGACGGTGCGCCCCCGAGCGTCACTGTCTGGGAACGCTGAAGCCTGGGGCGCGTGCTCCAGCTCCTGGCGAAGAGACAGCACCTGACCGCTAGAATCCACTTCATGTACGACAAAGTCACTAAAAAGCGTTTTAATGGTGGCGTGGAAGCCAGTATGGTGTGTCACGTACTCTGTGATGCCGAGGGCGTGTTCGCTATGCGCGCCCATCAGAAAAGCTGTGCACGAGCCCTGTCTCTCATAGGAGCACTGCTGCTGTGGAGAATCAACCAGTTGATTTCTCTACACGCACAGCAAACGGGTGCCTGTGGTGTACGCAAGTCGCTGTCGCCGTACGTGAGCGGAAATGAAAAGCTGTGCGTCGTGCAAACGAACCAGTTGCCAAGCACAGCGGGAGAAGCTCCATGGCGGACGTTTGAGGATCATCGCCGGAGCGGCAGGCCTGCGTCATCGCACGCGTCGGAGGCGCTGCACTGAACAATCAGAAATTTTTTATGAACGAATATGGAAATCATGGTATATTTGGGATTGTCCGCTTCGATCGCTGGCCTGTGGTGCCGCACGAATGTCGCTGCGACGACAACTGCTGCTTGCGGATGCGAAACAGTGAGCACATAGCACCAGTGCAGCGGGATCGAGGGCCATTCCCTCGTTCATACGTTCTGTAGTCGCGTTAGTCCGTCGATGGAGTTGCAAGTGAACAGTTTAGAGACGTTGGAGCCTCAGGAGCACAGCATACCCCGTACACGGGTTGAGGGAGCCGGCGCGCTGCCTATTTTATCACGCATCACGAGCAAACTTTGGGAAGCTTTCGGTTGAGAAACTGTTTCCTGAAGCCACGATCAAAGCGCTGGCGCTGCATCTCGAATGACACACGAAATTCCCGCTTTAACCAAGAAAGAAAACGGGAGCACTTTTTGAAAGCGTCGTGGCTCGCAGCAGAATCGACGCAGGGGGAAGAGCCCTCGCTGAACAGGTGCAATCCATGGACGAGGGTTACGAGACATTAGGGGCGTCGTTTGCTTCCCCTGCTGCTTTACTTTGCGATAGCGCGGAATCTCGAGCCGTGCCTGCTCTCGTGAGCGTGGAGGCGCGACGATGCAGTGCTTCCGAGCCAAAATCGGAGTAATAGAGCGTGACCTCATTATGGACCCGTTTTCACAAGGGATTACGAAGAACCTTTTCCAATACGGTGACATTCGGCGCGGCCACAGCACGACGTGCTTTAACGTGCGACAAGGCATCCTCCAGCGTCATGCCGCGGCGCCACACGAGGTAGGCGACAACTACAGCGGGCGCTCGACCCATTCCTGCGGTACAGTGCACGTAGACGACGCGCTTCGCCTTGAGCGCCGCATCAAGAGCGCGTACGGCATCCGGAAGCAACTGCATGAGCGCCTCCGCATTAAAATCCGGAATCGGACAACGGATGACTTGCATCTCTAGTGCTGTATATGTCTCCATCAGCGTCGACCAGGGAATACTGCGGTGTGCAAAGTCCTCATCGGTCTGTAAATTCAAAACAGCCGTAATCCCCGCCTCATGCATCATTTCGACATGCTCTGGAGTTTGTGGGTAGGGCCCTATGTAAATGTCCGGACATATTTCATCAAATTCTAACGAAGCGACAAAATTTGCATCGAAACATTCGAGGCGCCCGTTCACCGCTCGTTCTAGTGTTGCATAGCGATTCGGTTCTCGTTCCCAGATCGTTTGCTGGCGGTTATCGTCGACTAGCACATAGCGATAGGCGAATTTGCCCACCGTGGATGGCACTGAAACCGTCAAGGACCAACGTCGGCCCTTGCCTCCTGTTTCCAAACGCTCCTCAGTAGTTGAGAGGGCCATGGGTACTGGACCCGGTTCTACCCACCGACCGATTTCCGGAAGATCGCCAGTGACACAGAGATGCTGCTTCTCTTTGGTAGGATAGTATATTGAGAACAGCACACGCGTACGCTCCCATTCCACTTCAATCAGGCAGCCGTCCTTCGAGTTTCTCTGGATCACGGCTCTTCGGTTGGGTCCGGTTTCCCAGAGCGCACGCTGCGGATCTCCGCCTATAAGACGCACGAATTTGAACTCGAAGCTTGTTTCGGGTACAAGGTCTACCTCGCCTTCCCAGCAGTCACGGAACGGCGTATCCACTTGGCATTGATGACGGAGCCGGAGCGCTTTCGCGGGCTCCCAGTTGCCCAATTTGTCGTGACTACCAGCGGCGACGACAGCATCGCCAAACTCCGTGTGGCAGTAGACGCGGAATAAAGTCGGAATCGTCGGGGTTACGCTTCGATCATTCTTTGAGATCGTGTCCGCAATGTCTGAAGGAGGCCCAGGTACAGAGATATCCTCGGAAGCACCCCGTGCGGCTGGTGTTGACTGCGCACCAGACGAATCAGCAGCTGGCTTTGACGGAGGCTCAGGTACAGAGACACCCTCGGATGCAAACCGTGCGGCTGGTGTTGACTGCGCACCAGACGAATCAGCAGCTGGCTTTGACGGAGGCTCAGGTACAGAGACACCCTCGGAAGCACGCCGTGCGGCTGGTGTTGACTGCGCACCAGACGAATCAGCAGCTGGCTTTGATGGAGGCCCAGCTACAGAGACTCCCTCGGAAGCACGCCGTGCGGCTGGTGTTGACTGCGCACCAGACGAATCAGCAGCTGGCGCTCTTGCCATCGACGGCACCCGATGCCGGTTTTCCGAGCCTGCCTGGTCGTTTGTGTTCCGGCGATCCGATGTTCGTATACGCGCCATATCAGATCAAAAGTGCAAAAATTGAAAAGCGTTGCGCACAAACCTATATCGGATAGCGATGGTACCACATGCGCTTGGAAAGATCCGGTGCGCTTGGAGGCATGTAGTGGGCGGCGTGCGGCTGCAATGAGCGCATCATCATGCAGCGTCGCAGATGCGACGCAGCCTGAACGCCGTGGAGGCCATGCGTTGCGCGCGCTGTCTCATGGTAGAGGATGGATAAATCGGACCAGTATCCCGCGGGTGCACAAATGCTACCAATCCATTGGGAACAGATTTCCGTTCCTCGACACCCGCTTCCTCGTGCTGGAATAGCTAGAGCAGCCATTGCCAGCGGAACAGAGGCTGGATCGAAGTTTCCATGACGTTCAGTATGCTGGCTCTATCACAGGCGTCTATTATTGTGTTGCTGGGATGCGCTCGCGCTGTTGCCCTGCGAGACAGGGCGGCTCCGCGATACCCATACGGGCATCGGCTCCGGGTCTGAGCGCGTTCTGCATGTTTATGGTGCTTTGCCCGTGCAGGTGGTGGTAAAGTGTCCAAGCACTCGGCAATATGGAGCGGGCGGAACTCGCAGTCGATATACCGTGGAGTGCAGTATTTCCAGAGCTTTATCGATGCTTAAAGTCAAGGCTCTGCCTCCACAAAACCACGATACCCATAAAGGATGAACGAGACGCATCGTGACCTCCGGTTCATGTCACTTTGTAGAATCTAGGCCCGACTCAGCAACCCAACGAGTGTCATTCGCAAACAGAAACGTTTCGCGAGATACCCCAGCGTGTGTCCGCTCAGGGGGGTACGCGACGCATCGCGCCTACGGCAGGCAACGCGCGAGCTGCTCCGTAATGCGAGCGAGCACTGGATCCCTTCTCGCCAAGCGTTCTCCAGTCTATTGGTGCTCAGTGGATGCACCATATAGATCAAAAATCGAACGAGCAGATGACCCACTGGAGCGCGTCGACGACGTATTCGTTCTCAACATGCGTCGATCTGCCTGTTGTCATGAGTTGGATGCATCTCTGGGGTACAATGCACAGCGAAGGATTGTGTCCTTTTGTCAAGACTACAAGATCTGCGACTGCTGCGGCAGCGGCGGTGGCGCATGCGCCGAATAAAAAACCCCTTGTACAGTGCGGCAACTGGCCCGGTACGCTTTCATGTTCGTCGGAGGGCATGACGAGCACACGCCGTCCTCTGGGCACTGCAGACAAGACATTCTTGATTGCGAGGTACTGCAATGCTCTGTATCGATATCGCTGATAGAGATCGTCTGCGTTGCATTTTGGGAAACGACCGGAATCAAGCGTGACGTTCTGATCTAGCTGTCATTCGCGATGGCCTGGTTAGGTCGCAGCTGAAGCAGCACTGGCTTCTGCGCTCACGGTTTCGCTTCAAGCCCAACTGGGTACGGTCCCAGGCATTCGCGAGGGAGCGATTTTCGCTATTCTGTGGATTCCACTAGAACTGGGACCCGCTCTCGTGGCGGGCGTCACTGTAGATGACATCGATGACGCAGATCGAGAGCATGACGCTCTTCGACACCGCTCTCAAAAGCAACGCTCCGTTTCCCCGAACCGATCTCGAAGCTACGACCTAGATTCCGATGCGTTTCGGAAGAGCGACGCCGTACCGTTCTGTGTAGCGCATGCGCTCGTCTCTGCAGTGAACTGTACCAGATCAGACGGTTGTCAAGTGTTCACGCTCTTGCGACGTAAGGATCGCAACAGAACCACTCATGAATCATGACCTGTCCAAGTAGGTTTACCGCTGTTGTACGGCATAGCCGCAGCGATTCATCAGAAGCGACGAATTTGACGACAAGAACCAATGCACGTGTGAATCGTACCGCTCGGTTTTCGACGGCCCCTCGAGCTCCAATATGCAACGACCCGAACTGCCACAGCGATTGCACCGCAATGTCCCCGCCAGACACCGTCGCCAAACACGCTTTTCTGCTTTCTGAATGCGCTGCGCTGAACCGAGAAGCAATCCAAACCCCGGTCTCTGGGACAGGAGCCTTGCCCGTTCGCCGCACTGGAACGATGCAGTACCGCGCATGCACCAGATATCTCCCTATGAAAGTTAGCGAGTCCGTTCCGAAATGCGCAGGCCCGCGTACGCTTCCATTCGACGGCTAAAAACCGCAGTTCATCAAGTTCGGGAACGCAAGCATGCAGACACCATTCACGTGGATAGAGAGGTGAGCGAGTCGAACCAACGAGCGACGCCGAACGCTGCTGCGGCAGCGCAGCCACCGACAGCTGCTGTTTCTATCGCCGACTTCCAACGACTCTGCCCCGTAAACCCAGCCTTCACCCAGCCAAAAAGGAGCAGCGCTAAAAACGTGAAAAGAATACTCCACATGAGAGCTTCCCGCGCATCGCGAATGAGCAGGTACGGAATCAGCGGAACAAGGCCCCCGAGCACATATGAGCCGCCTACTGTCAGTGCGCTGCGCCATGGGCGGTTGCGGTCGGGCTCGGAGAGCCCAAGCTCGAACTTCATCATAAAGTCTACCCAATCACGCGGATGCTCCCGGAAGTGAGCGAGGACGGACTCGATAGCGCTTTCCGGAACACCAAAGGGGCGGAAAATTTCATAGATTTCTGCCTCTTCGGCCAAAGGTGTATGCTGAACCTCGCGCTCTTCACGTTCCCGTTCCGATTCAAAGGTTTGCACCTCGGAACGGCCGGCGAGCCAACCACCAAGACCCATGGAAATACCGCCCGCCACCAGTTCCGATAAAACTGCCAGAACGATGTAGCTTGACTTGGTGAACGCACCAGAGAGACCCGCTGCTAGCGCGAACGGTACCGTAAGCCCGTCTGCCGCCCCCAAAATCGCATCTTGCACAGCGCCTGACGAGTCACTGTGCTTCTCTTGATGACGTGCATGGTGAGCTTCGAGAATCAGTTGGCGAGCACGTGAACTATGCAGAACAGGGTGCTGATGACGCACGGAGCCTGTAGCAGCCAGCTGCGCTAACTCCGGAGCCCGCAAACCAGTCGTCTCACCAACAGCGCTATATGGGGCCGTGTCTGGGTTCCAGCAAGTACCATTTTCCACGTCACGCTGTGACTGCATGCCTGAACAACGTGCACGCCGCTGAAGAGACAAGTAGCGGCCCTGTAACTAGTACGTTTGCAACGCTGGCTGCCGACGAGAGCGTCGCAACATCGTTCTGCTGTGAATCTTGGGAAGGGTGTGACGGGATGCGCCTTGCGCTTTGCTCGCCTTTCTTGTTGGTACTGAGCAAAAGGGTATTATCTTCTGGATTCAAGGAAGGTCGAGGAAAGATGTGATAAATTCATTACGAACTTGCGAAAAACAGCCTTACTTGTACCTGCTGAGCATTCTCCGATCAGCAAGTAGATGAGCGAGCCTTCTCGCTGCCCTCATCCTGAAAGTCATAAAGTAAAACAGAACTTACCAAACCCCTGCCTACGCAAATGCCTTCCCCTCTATGCATTCCACTCCGTATATGTGTTGATAACTAGAACTAAAAAGCTAAAGGATTTCAAGTTTCCGTACCGATGATACGAACGGTCATGAAGAGAACCGGGTGAATAACGAGATATGCACGCTTCTACGAATGAATGCCACACATTGATCAATACACCATCGAATACGTACAGAAATGCGCAAGTGTATTACAGGAGAGATCGATATCCGTGTCATTCGATACGGTTTTATCATGGGAAAATACTAGTCTTGTATACAAGTGTTCAAAGAGGGGCAAATCGCCGTTCGTGAAGAGGATGCTCACGAATATGACGACAACATCATCCCTAGCTGCAGGCCGATTGCGTGGTCGACTAAAAAACGCTAATCGTTGAAAACCTCAACCTTCGTCGAAGCAGGCTTTGTGGCTTGTACTTTCCATATGTTTTTGTCCTGCTCGAAAGAAACCTCGCTTTCCATCACTCAGGAGTAATTAAGGAGCACGCATCTGAGAATTGAGTTGAGCTGCACACGCTGCCAGCCTAAACGCACTGCTTCAATCCATTCGAGAGCGTTTTTACCATGGCCGAAGGCCATTTGTACGCGCACGTGTCAAGAGACGGATCGCTCGCATCTATGACCCTGTTCTTCGACAAATTGCTCTTTGAGAAGCCGTTCCCTATCTCCATCAGCCACGAACGGCTGCGTTGATCCTTTGCTCACACAGGGAAGCGAGCATTAAGGCGTGTTCCTGTCCGTTTGAGGGCTCGCGATCGAGAAAGCGATGGAAAGTTACTTAGAGAATCGCAAATACACTCAGAGAGAAGGCGAGTGTCGGTGCGAGCGTGCCCCGATGCATTAAAATTCAGCGGGAAAAAACATGGAGTATAACGACCACATCTATGGCTCCTCGTAAAGTAGAGGAGACGGCGAAGAACGGGTAGGGCTTTGTGAGCAGGTACGAAGCATTTGAACAACTTCGCGAAAAGCTCTTTGTCGTCTGCACCAGCACCTCGATGCGCACCAGTTTTTCTACGTTGCAGAGGGAGCACCCCCGCACTGGCGGTACAGGTACGTTCGATGGAGAATATGAGCGGCGCCGAAGCAGAGGAGCTGATCGATGAAATTTGGTTCATGAAGTGAACTATGCTTGCTTTGGCCCGAATATTCTATGGCACATATGAACTACAAGAGGAAAAGGTATGGATGGTAAAGAAAGACGCCAGGAGGAAGAGAGCTGCGGGACAGGAAGTTCTTCATACGGCGAGGATTCGTGTCGTCTTCGTTCGTGACCGACGGTGTGGACGTATCCATCGTCATGAACTGCTGCCGAAGGCCATGCTTAAGGACAACCTCAGAGCTGAAACGCATTTCTGCTCAGAAGAGCAAGTACGCGGAAGAACCACTAGCAGTGGAGAAGCGTAATCTCACGAATTTGCTTCCGAAGCCCGTGTAACTCGGGCCGGAACCAGGGAGAGCGAGACTCTACACCTGCACTTCCGTGAGATCCGAGGACGAGTGCGAGCGTTGTGTATCAACAGACGACGCTCTGGAGCCACAATTCGCAGAGCCTCCGAATCCCACATACAGCGGTTACTTCAGCTCACACACCTGCGGTTTCCATCACAGCGGAAGAAACGGGTAAGATAACTGTTCAATGCGCGAGCCAGTGAAGCAGAATGGAGTCGTACAAGTGCTGACCGTATTGCTGTGAATCGATGGAAGATGGGGATACGATGTCTACGAATGGTTACGGTACTTTGAAGTCCGTCACCCTTATTCGCAGTTCTTTTGTGAAGAGTGCCCAGAACACGGAGAGCGCGTTATCGAGCGGCATCATGTGCGCTCTCACGTGCAGCGGACGGAGTATTCGCCAAAGGTATCGCCCAGAGCACGCTCATTACCTTAGCGTAAAGCCCCGAGCGCCTAAGCTGAGAAGAGCATGGAGGAGTACCTTCTTTACTCATCACGCGTGTGTGCCGAGAGATGAAGCAAGTGTTCACACACCATGGGGCGGCGCTCAGACTAGGCGTCACTGCGGATGGATGGAAACAAGTGGCCATCGTAAAGGGTCATTGCGGCGGAGGGCGCACCGAGGCTGTATGAAAAGAAGATGCAACTGGCAAGCGAAGCGTAGACTGCAACTTCCGTCCTTGAACGTAGTGCGTCAACAATAGCTCAAGGTATCGAACTCGAGACTTGAACCCTGCCATCATCATTAACATCCTTCGTCTGCCGATGCCGGCGCTGGGGATGCAGCAGCAACCAACATATTCTATCCCGGAGATCACAGGCAGGAAACGGAAGCATTCACAGAAAGCGCCGGCAAAGGCCTGTGTTGGTGATGATATGGATAGAAAGAACGAATGTTCACTGAGCGCGTCCGAGTCTGCTAGGAAGAGCGTTACATTTCACGCTAACATTGATCTAACGAGCCGTGCCGACGGTGCACAAGGCACACAAGCTGCACGATCAAGCGGTGTACGGGTGCAGCAATGACATTGCCCTGTCTTGCACAGACATCTTGTCACACGCATTCCTTGCATGAAACCTCTGTGAAGCGGCATTTTATTTTAGATCTTTTACGCAGTCAAAGCGTTCTGACGGTGACGCTGCCTCAAAAGCGACCACTTGGCAATTCTGCACATCGTCGACCTCGCGCCAGAGCCAGGCGGTGCTCTAGTCCATTCTAAGCACGTTCTTGTGCGCTAAACATCCCCAGTGACACAAATATGCATCGCTTTCGACAGGTCCGTCGCTGTAGAGGCAAAGCGGTCATACCGCATTCACCTCAACTGGCATCGGAGGGCGCTGACCCAAATCGAGCCATGATGACAGCGACTCGGAACTCCAACAATGCGGCACATCATCTAGAGTTTGTAAGTTCGTACGCGTGCACAGGTCTGCTGTGCAAGATCCGCTTCACTGAGCACATAAGGCTCCACAGGACCGCGCAAGCATAGCGCCGGCCGGGCCAGCTCCTCCTGCGAGACCAACAAGCTCTGCGCTTTAGTATGGCACACCATCATCGACAGCGAGTCGAGTGCTCTCGAGCTGGAGAGCTTCCGTTCCTCTTAACCAAGCTGCCATTCTTGTGCAGGCTATCTTCAGCGGCTTGTTGTCTTCAGCTCACGCGAATCGAGGTCGGATGTGCTGGTTCTTCCGCCTTCGCAGTTGTCGTCAGTCCGGCGCTTCGCGACGATCGCTCGCTACCAGCGATCATCTCAGAGCGCCTCACCATGGTGTACGCGAGGGAACCACCCAGCACGATGAATATGCTGAGCAAGCCGAGAACCGTAATCGGATTTCGGTAGACGAGCAAGGCCAAGAAAGTCTGAGCGGCTGCTTTTGCCGTACACGAGACATTGTGGGTGAGAGGGCTCGTCCATTTGATCTGCGCCGCCGCAGCAAAGCTGATGGCGATGCCCAGCATCCCACCTACACTCATAAGCGTCCAAAATAGAGGCGTTCTGGTCGTAGGGTTTTGAAAAATTTCCGATACCTCCCCGGTGAGCAGGATAAGCGGAACAAACAGCACAGTCGCATTCAGATTATTATACAGTGTCAGTTTCCATGGGTTATTATCGACATGCGCCAAGTTCTTTTTCACAAAAATTGAATTCAACGCAACGAAAAACGACGACGCTAGCCCGAACAGAACACCCATGAGTGACCAGCGCACTTCCTGGTCGTTGCCGAGCACATACCCGAAAATCACCACGGCGAGGCAGACCATAGCTTCCAGGGACGTACGCTGGCCCAGAATCAGAAAGTCAAGCAGCACGTTGAAAACTACCGTCAGTGACCTTGCAACCTGATAAAACGATACCTCGACGTACTTGAGGCATACATTGTTGGTAGCTGTCATAGCGACAAATACTGCAGAGAGTGGAAGCATCTTCCATAAAACAGCACGTTGCACCTCGAAGCGAGGAACGCCACCAATACCCAGTACTCCCAGAACATAGCACCCAACAACAGTGCAGAGACATTGGTACCAGGTCACGAAGAGTGGTGCGTCAACCCTGGTACCTGGTTGACTCAGCACGGCCTTATTCAGGAAGACCATGGCGATGGAGATGATCCAGTACGACGCGACTGCTACCGCGATTCGAGTCGACTTGGTCGCCAAGTTCAACTTGTCATCTCCGTTGAAGATCGTTGCTTTGTCCATGGAGTTAGAAAGCAACGAAAAACTAGCGTTCTAAGAACCCCGCTACGTTTTGTGAAACGAAGTACTGTGTGTAGCGCTGTGAACGCGCTCGCCAGCGTCCACGATGGGTGGACACGCGCGCTAGCAGCGGCCGCCGCGGCGATCGTGCTGCTGGTACAGTTGGCACTGGTAATGAAGCCTGACCTTGAAGACGGGACTCGAGCGCATCTCAACGTCAATGCCAGCTTGGGTAGCGCATCGTAGGGGCATCGAGAGTAGTGTGCTGTCGAAACTGGGGCATTTGCTCTGTACCAACAGAAAGGTACTGGGAATCAGCGGTTTTCTCGATCGATTTAGCGGATGAAGATGCGTTTCATCGGGAAGGAAAAATGA
>Ga0078972_1004755_pt1 | contig 36264 bp, 29 predicted proteins | sample YelNatPaOPGAMG01_FD_67568 | JGI IMG/M metagenome (GOLD analysis project Ga0078972, IMG submission 67568) | Hot spring thermophilic microbial communities from Obsidian Pool, Yellowstone National Park, USA - OP-RAMG-01 (SPADES assembly) (version 2) | ecosystem: Environmental > Aquatic > Thermal...
TTTTTGATAACTTACCAAATCCGACTGCGCCAAAAGATAAAGCAAATCATTAACCTTGGCGATGGTATGCGTTTCAAATCTTTTGAGCTTAAGAATATCTTTGGCAATAATGCCGTCTATCACGCTTCTTATTTTTTCTATCGCTTTTTGTTTGTTTTCAATTTTTAGAGCGGAAGGAAAACCGCCTGATTCAAAAAAATCATTCTCCGCCCCCGATGGCACCTCATTGACAAAATATCTCCTTATTTCAGCTTCCTTTCTTTGAAGTTTTTTAAAAACATCGGCAGCATCAGAAGAATTAAAAAATGTTTCTTGAAGTTCGTCTGATAAACCACCTAAGGGATATTTGCCGTATTTCAAAATCAAGTATTCGTTGAATTTCATTGGGAAAATATTCCAAACATCTGTTCGCCTACCCAAATCAGCAATCATATTTATCTCTAAGGCTGACGAACCGGTCGCGATCACTAAAATATCTTTATGCCCCTTAGTTCTGTCAAAAAGATTTTTTAAAAACAAGCCCCAATTTTCGTCAAAATGTATTTCGTCAAGAAGAATCAAAAATTTTTTGTTTGGCTTCTCAAAATGAAATTGTTTTATCTCTTCGTAAAATTTGAAAAAATCATTTAAGGTAATTTGTTCTGCGTGCAATTGGCTGACATCAAGATATAATTTTTCATCTAACTTTCCGATATTTTCCAAAATCGCCCTATCTTTATTCGGTTTCAAAAATTTCTCCAAAGCAAAAGTTTGTGCTAAAAGCGTGCTTTTTCCTATACCCCTAATGCCGGGTATCAGGATAATTTTTTCAATTTCCGAAAGCTCGTTTTTCAAAAATTTCTCTATTATCTTTTTGAATTTTGAGAACATAAAACGAGTCGGCAATAGTTTTCTGTCCTCATCGTAAATATAGCCGTCAATCCTTTGCGGCAAAAAAGCCTGCCAGCGAGTATAAAATTGTTCAATTTTAGCTTTTTCCATAATATTATACCTATTCAGTTTCTATTATAATAGGAACTGAAACGATGTCAAGTATCTATTGTAATAGCAACTGGAGATAAGTGTCTTTATCCCTCATAAAACTCTCTATTTAACTTCTTATTCTCCTCACTCACCCCATACTCTTCATCATCAATTTCGCTGTAATTAACATAAAGATGATTTTTATCTAAACACTCAAGTAAAAACTTCTTTTGATTTTCAAGAGATAACTCCGAAAAATCTTTCGCCGCCTTATCAAATGCGGCAATATCTACTTTGTAGCTCAAATGCGCTTTTTTCTTTCATTGTTTTCCATAATTTTTTAAGTTCATCTTTTGTTTTAGCTTTTTTTATATCATTAGCAAAATTCTCATTCCATTTCATAAGTTCTAAATAGACAAACCCCCACCGCTGGATTTCGTGCTCCGCAATGCGGGACACGCCGTATTTAATCAAACATGGTCAATAGTCGCCATGTGGCAAAATTAAAAAAATTATAAGCTGCTCCACGCAGAGCCAAAATATGTATCGGAAAATCTATTTCTCTTTTCAAATAAACTGAACCATAACTCTCTTGCAATTTTGAATATAAAAGCGCAAGGTCACCCAGATTATTTCCCTGCCATTCTAATATTTTGTTGATCGTTTCAATCAAATTCTGTTTAATACCTTGTTTTTCGTTTTCTTCCAAATCTTTCTTAACTAATGGCAAAAATAATTCTCCGAGTTTTTTAGTTCTGATTTTGTCAGCTGAAGGATCATCGCTCCTTAACCCTGATATAAGTTCTAAAACTCCCGTTTTGTAAATTCTTTCTAAATTATAGCTTTTTTGCTTTTCTAAAATTTTAATGACATTCTTAATCCTAACTTCATTAGAAATTAACTTTTCTTCCAATCCCAACAAAGGAAAATCTGATCTTATTTTTAAAATAGTATTTAAACATCTAACAAAAATTTCCCTAGCTGTATCTAGATGTGTCCTATGTCCTTTTTTTCCTTTTGGGTGAATATACAAAAGAGATTCTGGCCTTACGTCTCCATGAACAATCGAGTTTCTAAGTTTCCAAAATTTATCAAACCATAATCCCAATTCTTTTGAATGGCCAAGAATATTTAATAACGCAGTTTTAATCTGCGCTTTAACGCCTCTTTCTTCCTCTTCCGGTCTTAATAACGCCTCAATTGCTGTATGAACATTTAACACGGCCTCACTCAAATCCACCCCTCGTCCGTAATGTGAATAAGAGCGATTAAACCATTCCATAGCTCTTAAAATTTTTCTATCTTCATCATTTTTTAATATAAAATTTTTGTAAAAATAAAATGTTTTAAAGTAATTATTTTCTTTTATCTGATTAACGGTTAAAACTAAAGGATGTAATTCTGTTTGAGGTATGTACGGATTATGTATTGCACCCTTAATGAAATAGAAGTTGAAAGAACTTTCTCCGTTTAAAATCCCTCTATAGTAAGCAAAATCGTTATCAGCCGTCAGTTGTTCAGCCGTTATTTCAAATACAAAATAATTAAAATGGTCAAACTTACTATGTTCTTTTAAATCACTTAATTGAGAAAATCTTAAAATGGTTGTTAATTTATTTAACTCATTTTTTAGATGTTCCCGTTGCTTAGTATTAGATACTTTTGTAAATGTGTAAGACCACCGGGGAATTTGTTGACCTCTTCCAAATCTAAATAACTTAGCGATATTTAGTAGGTGTTTTTTAACTTCTTCCTTCTCACTTTCTACATTCTCTTTATAGGATGGCTTAATTTTTAATTTGTCAATTTCAAATCCTTCTTTCTCGTATATAAAAAGATATGGGAAAATAATTATCACTAAATTTTTAGTGCGTTTCTTCATGATTTCAAATTAAATAATTGTTCTACCAACCTGTCGTTTTCTTTTCCTAATTTTTCGATTTCTTTTTCTTTTCCTTCAGCTTTGAGTTGGTGGCATTTTTTAGAGATTTCGGCGAGTTTTTGATGAAGCGGATTTTTGGGGTCAAATTTTGGAATGCCCACGTGCTCCATTACCGAAGGTGTGCCAAAACCACGACCAGCAGAAGAAAATGATTTAATAAAATCGCGAACTGGTTTTGAATTGATAATAGCGCAAAGATAATGGGCTTCGGATTCGTTGTCGGTAGCGAAAAATGATGTTGTATCTAATGGAATTATTTTTTTGTATCCATAAGGTGTTTTAATTTCAGAAACCACCGCCGCAAAAATGTCATTACTCATCCTCTTCCAAATGACTTTGAAGTTAGAAAAAGTTCCTTTATCCACGCCAAACATCGCGTAAAATACTTTTTGTTCGCGTATTCTCTTTGTAGATTTTGCATTTATACTTAATAAATCACTCTTAAATTTTGTTAGGTAGTTATATGTTCTCGGAAAATTGGTTTTTAGTTCAATTTCATCAATTGGCTTTCCATCTTTGTTATGAGTTAAGAAAATAAAAATCTCAATTTTTATACCCCATCTTTTTATATCTGCTCCCCTTAAAGCAGGATAAACTAAATCATTTTCAATTCTTTCTTCTACTTTCTGTATTTGAACTTTCCCCTTTTCTGTAAAATTGGATACGATTATTGTTTTATCAGATAAGACCTGAAGAATTTTTACCCAAAATACTCCATATGGTTTAGTTTCAACACCGTATTGGGCTTTATAATAATTTTTACCTTGGATTTTTATTAATTCTTTTGATTCTGGTAATTGTGTTTGCCAAGGATCCACAAATGAACCAATTGGTTGAGCAATAAGTTTTTTCTTTTGTAAAAGCGGCAATACTTCGTCTAATAATTTGTCAGTAGCAATTTTCCCAACACCTTTTTTCTTCGACCAAACAATATAAGGAACTGGATATTCTGTTTTCTCTCCCTTTTTAAGAATTATTGCCGCTGTTTTATTCGTCGCTCCTTCAAATGGCTGAATGGAAAATAGATCATGAGCTTTTAATACTTTTAAATATTTACCATCGCCAATTTGAAATCTTCTAAAGCCTTCACCGGCTCCTTTTGATTTAAAAACCTCTTGAGTTATAAGAAATCCTAATTTTTCGCCATCTTTTAAGTAATAATCGGATGAAGCATAAACAAATAACATTGAAAAATCGGGTCTGCTGAATCCATAGGTTTTCTTTAAAGGAAATAGTTTGTAATCCTGCCATAATTTTGATGTTGCATTTCTATAATCATTAGAAAGAATTTCCCATAATATCCACGGCGGATTGCCAACGACAAAATCAAATTTGCCGGCAACCATTGGCGCAAAGACGTTTTTCAAAAATCTCGCCCAAATACCATTTTTGTTTTGTTTTTCCAGTTCTAAAATCTGCCTGTAAAAATTGCTTACGATTTGCTCATTGTATGGGAAAACTAATCCTTCTTTTTTGAATCTTATCATTGCTTCATCAACGGAGTATTGATTTTTTGCCATTTCTTCAACAAGCGGCGCGGCCTTTGCCAGCAAAAATCCGCCGTCTCGCACCCATTCTGCCGGAACTTGGAATTTACCAACAGAAGTTGAAACTTCTAAAAATTCGCCAAAAAGATTTCCAGTAGTTCTGGTGGGAGTTAAAACAGAATCAGTTAGATAAATCGGAATTTCAATGTGTTGAAGCTCATTTACCAAATCACCTAAAGCAAAAAGATAATTGGTGCGGGCGGCGATGACTGCCAAAGGATTCAAATCAAATCCCCAAATGTTCGCAACAATTCTTTTTACGATTTCCAGCGGAGGCCATTTTTCTTTTTGTCCGTGTTCTTTTGCTCGCTGAATAGCCAAAACAAGAAAAGTGCCGGAACCGCAAGCAGGGTCCAAAAATCTTTTAAGCGTGTTACCATCGTAACCAACCTCATTTAATAATAACTCTGCTAACCAATCGGGTGTGTAATATTCGCCGAGACGATGGCGGACTTCCTGCGGGACTAAATACTGATAAAGTTTTTTAAGCAGGTCGCGAGTTGAAGCTGGGTCTAAAGTACTTGTTGCCGGTTCAAATTCAGAAAGACATCTGGCAATTTCTCTGATTGCTTCTTTTAATTCCGGTGAATCAAAAGCATCAAGATACCACCGGAAAAAGTCGCCTTCCAAAAAATTGGTAATTCCTTTTCGGGTATAAATTCCGCCGTTTTCTATATATCGGAAAGCTTGCTTTTGAGTTCATCATCAGAAATATGGGCGAGTTCGGAAGCGAGAGATGAGCCAAAAGATGTATCTCGTAGGGTTAAAAGTTCGGCAGCAATAAGTTTCATTAAAAAAGCAAAGTATGTATGGACACAAAATAAAAGTTCTTGAAAATCGGTTTCTTTGCCAACTTTATAAAGTTTTGAAAGTGTTTCTGCTTCTTTTTCTTGGTGGCCACCGGTAAATTGCTCTCCATAAACAATGCCAAATAACCTTTTCCACTCGTTAAAAAATGTGCGGATATGCGTCTGATCGCCCCAGTATTCCAGGGCATTGGCAAGGGCAGAAACCATTTTTGGCGCCAGTTCGCTTTGGGGACCAAATTTTTGTGCCAAGTTTTCGGCGGTAAGAGGAAGTCGCGACAAAGCCCGCAAGTGTATTAAAAAAGTTCTGGCGCTTTCAGGAGTAAAATCGTAGGGTCCACGAATAAAAAATTTTGTTTTATCTATCGCTTTTCCATCTTTATCTTGGTATTGAACAAAGAAAATCTGTTCGCCATCAAAACCAACACCGACTACCTGATTTAGTTTTGTTTCTTTTGCTTCATCGGACAGGTAATTTACTAACTGCCCGTAAGCATGATCTATATTCCTCTTTGATGAAAATGATTTTGGCGGCTCATATTCAATTATTACTTGTCCGTGTACCGCGTCCGAACGACCGCTATAAATAGCCTTTTCGTATCTTGGGGTTGATTTTAGGTTTAATTCGGATCTTATCGGTTCCAAAAGTTTTTCAAAACCAATTCTTAAATCTTCCTCTGTTCTGGTTTCACGGAGTATTTTCTTTGTTCCAGAAACAAGACTATCCGCTAATTTAGGAAGTGAATCGTGATTTACGTTGGGTAAAGATTTTTTGGTCATATATTTTTTACTTTATTAAATCATTAACACCAACCTCAAGCGCTTCGGCGATTTTGGACAAAGTTTCTTTCGTCGGATTTTCTTGTCTTAATCCTCAATAGCTCGCTTGGCGGGACAGCTTTCGAACATTTGATTGGGGTAAGGCACTGCCCGTCCCAGAATTAGTTTTAAGCCAAGTTAAGCAACTTCTTGCCCTCCCCTGACATTCCCTGACATTTCGGGTAGGGTATAAAAAATCTTAAAACTCCTTACTAAACCAATTTTCTAAACAATTAAAGTAATTATCAAGTATCATATCCCTTAAGGTATCGCTTTTAATCTCTGACATATTTTCAATCATCTTTCCGCACTCTTCCTCGCTTTTTGCTGGTTTATCTGACTTATACTTAACAAGACAAATATCTCTTACTTCGCTGTAGCTAAAATCTTTTACATTGCTCCAATTTTTCTTTTCTTGGAGATATATGTTATAACACTCGCCTTTTCTTTTGGCTATATACTCTTTTTGTGCTTGTTTTGCCTTTGCTTCCTCTGCGGCTCTCTTTTCTTGCAATTCAAGAAATTGTTGCCTCTCAATAGATTGTTGTTTGTTATGTTGGACGGCATAAAATGCGATGCCTAAAATCACCGCCGCAATGACTATTGCTACTGGTAGTGTTACTTTTTCATAATATCCATAACACTTAATTATATTAAAACTTGGTCAATCTTTCTATCAAGACTCTTCAATTCGTCTTTCAGTTTAATTTTAAGAGTAATTGAAGATTGAATACTTGAAAGAATGTCCTTTCTTAGTCCTGAATACTTTTTCGGATTTGGTATTTGAACTTCTTTTATCACATTAAACGAAACGGCGTCTCTGATACTGCCCGTAGCTAATAACTCTAAATAAAGACGGTAGAAATTATTACGAAGAATAGAAACAATATACTGAGGCTCAATCTCTTTTTTCTTTTCACTTTTTATCCGCATTACAATATAAGCAGGACTAACAAGCATTCCATCCAATTCTTTTGGAACAACCCCTATTGAACCAACATTGATACGATAAGGATTATAGACAATATCTCCAGCTTGAACCACTTTATATTTTTGATTTATATCCTCGCCCAATCTTTCTTCATTAAAAAGCACCAAACCCTCGTTAATAACAGATAGTATTGGATAATACTTTGATGGTTCTTCACGAGGGTCAATTTTATCTTTAACTTCATTAACAAAATTACCTAGTTTTACTCTTTCAAACTTCCTTCGCTCAAGCTCTCGTCTAAACCAGTAATATCTGGCATCAAATCTGTCCTCTAATGAATTTGAATCTACCACAAAAGACAGGTCTTCACTAACATTCTTCCCGCTTAAAAATTGTTCCCAATGTAAAAGAATCTTATCTAAATCAGTTTTTTCACCTTCTTTTATTGTCGGCTTGCCATTGGGTTCATATCCAATATCTTTTGCAACTCCCATAAAGATTTTATGAGAGCGTTTCATTCCGCCTTTTTTCTTTTGAAGAAACAATAAACTGGTGTTGATTGTAGGAACGCCACTCGGAGTAAAAGAGTGTGCTGGCAATGAAATAACTCCGACTATTTGAGCATTTTCTAAAATAAACTCTCGCACATATCCCATTGATGGATTCCCTAAAACACCGTCTGGTAAAACTATCCCCATTCTTCCCCCTTCTTTTAAGAAATCTAAACACCTTTCAATAAATAAAACTTCCGTTCTCTGCTGTTTTCTGCCATTGGTTTTAGAGCCTAAAAAATAATCCGCCAAATAACGATGTTCTTTTTCTGATACGCTTGCACCAAAAGGCGGATTTGTAAGCAACAAAGTATATTTACCCAATTTAATATCTCGACGAGGATTAAACTTTGATACCACATCAAGAGAATCATTATTTTCTATATTTGAGTGTCCATCCTCGTGAATAATCATATTCATCATTGCTATTCTTGATAGCTGACTATTCACTTCTATCCCATAAAGATTATAAAGAGCAAAATCATTCCACTGGCGTTTTGCATTATCTGGTTCAAACTTCGCCTCAACTTCTTTTCTGACTTTATCTAAAATATAAAGAAGAAAACCACCACTTCCGCACGCTGGGTCAATCACCACATCATCAACGACTGGCTTCATAAAATCTACCATAAACCTAACGACTTCTCGTGGAGTAAAATACTGACCCATTTCGCCCCTAAATATCTTTTTTAGAAATGTCTCAAAAGCTCTACCCTTAGAATCCAGCTCGGTTCTCGAAAGAGAAATGCCCTGTAATTTTTCTACTACACTATAAAGCACTTCATCGCTTAGTCTTAATGGTGCTTCAAAAACATCGGGGTCTCTTTGTTGAGCTTTTTGGTAAATACCACGAACTCTATCTGCTACCTCTTTTGCTGTTTCGTGAGTCCCGACTTGAAAATTATAATAATCGCCAATAGGCGTAAGCGTTCGTTCGTCTTTATCTTTACAAAACATTAACTTACTCATCTCATCAAACGCTTCTGCTGGATTCATCTTGCCACCCTGCCAGATAATATCGTGGCATTGCTGGAGACGAGATTGAAGCTCATAAAGATTGGCTGGTTTCAAATCCCATTCAGGGTCTGCTTTTTTGAACTTAAACTTTACAATCTTCCCGTAGCGAATAGGGATGTCAGAGATAATGTTTTTTTCTCGCTCCTGCGGGTCAAAACCAGCTACATCAAAGGCAACTTCAATACTCCCAGCCACCATCATTGCGTAAGGGGCTCTTAAAGAGTTGGCATTCCCAAATGCCTGCTCAATCGCTTGGGAGATTGCGGACTGCGGTATGCCTTCTTTTTTACACTCCACGACAATATAGGGACGCTTACGAGCATCGTCTTCATAAATCACAATGTCAGCAGAATCCGATGGGGTGCGTCTTGGCACAACCACTTCTAAATCAATACGATTTTCTGGATATTTGTATTTATCAATTAGCTTTACATAAAAAGACGCCCGCACGATTTCTTCGGGGTCTTGGAAATTATAAGACTTACCTGTTTTGAGGTAGGTTATTCTGCCATCTTTGATAGAAAGCAGTTTATTCTTTTCGCCAAGTGCAATGAGATGCTGAAGGGCGTCAAAAGAATCTTTATGATTTTGATTCTCATTCTTATTTTTAGGCATAGGGTAGCACTATGCCGCCTTTTATAAAAACACAAAAAGGGCGACACGACGGCTACCACACTCACTGACATCGGTGAGATGTCCGCTTGTGTGCGTCTATGTCGCTCTTCCAGTTCGCAAGCGGACTGAAAGGGCAAACCCATCTCACCGAAACTATGTGAATGTGGTAGCACTTTTAGAATACCAGAAAATAATAAAAATTGAAACCCCCGACATTTCGGGTAAGGTTGAAAAAATCCAAGAAATCTGGTAATTTATAACTGATTAAACAATGACTATGAATATAGGTATGAGTATGACTATGACGCCAGAAGCAAAAATCTGGAGGATTCTTCAGAAAATAGATGACGCAATTGCTATCGCCCCAAGCGGTGAGCCAGTTTTTGTTGATATTAAAGATTTAGAGAAAAAAATACCAAGAGAAGAACAGGAGCAGATTTTTACAAAATTGGCAAAAGACCACCAATTATTTGAAATCCAGAAAAAACCAGATTATAAAAGCAATTTTCGCTATCAGCTCCAAATAACGGACGCTGATTTATTTCGTGCGGCTCTTAATGAAGCACATATTAAACATTTTGGGAGCTTAGAAATGCTTACGGGCGATAATTTCTTTTCGGTGGTAGATGTAGCGGCTGATATAATGAACCAACTGCAAATGACGATGGCAAACGAAGTTACTATTCCCTTACTTCCTTCTATTGTTCGTTTTTCGTCTTTAATGCCTGCGGACAGTATTAACCTCAGGGATGACTATTGTAGTCATCGCTGGAAAGCCATTGGATACTTAAAAAACAATAATCATATTGAGGATTTTGTATTAAATCGTGATGGTGCTTTTCATCGATGGGAGCAAACAATCACAATAATAGTGGATAGGACTAAATTCACTAAGTTTTATGAACGGTTAATGGATGTTTATAAAAAACGGGTAAGATTTCCTGATAAAGAGACGGAAAACAAAACGGCGACTACAATTCCTGAACTACCGACACAAAAAGTTGAAATTATCGGCGGACAAATAAAAGCCGAGATTGAAGGATTAGAAAAAGGGTTAAGTGCGATTGCTAAAACCAATGAAGAAGAAAAGAAAAACAAGTTTCCCTATAAACTACCAGCAGGGACAGAATGGAAAAACTTTATTATCCAGTTCCTCAACAAAGAGGAAGTGTATATACAAGTCAATCGGTTTAAACATAATGAAAACTATGCAAAAATGGGGTTCGCTGATAACCGCTTTTCTGTTCCCAAGCCAAATGAGGGGTGGACTTTTTTGTGGGTGCTGGCTAAATACAACGGCGAGTTAACAATTAAAGACCCAGATGCAAAAGATACTTATAAAAAACAGAAAGAGCTTGTATCAAAAGCCCTCAAATCATATTTTAGTATGGAATCCGACCCATTTTACCCCTATCAAGAAACAAAATCATATAAAACAAGATTTACACTTCTCCCGCCGCCTAAAGAATCTGAAGAAAAAGGCAAGAAATACCAAATACCGCAAACAGAGGTTGAGCAGGACAGCGTAGATGAAGAAATAAGACAATACTTCGAAGAACAAGCCCCGCAAGTCTACGATGATAAGCAGGGGTGGTGAAAAATAGCATCACATCTTCAAAATAACTATTAGTGAAAATCCCTCTTAAATGCGAGGGATTTTTAGTTTTTTCAAGAAAAGGGTGATTTTCGCCATTTATGAGTGAGAGTAATAAAAATGAATCTGATTATGACTACCAAAACCTTAAACGAAAAAAATTTTTACCGAACAGCAGACCTTGCATTAGCGGCGGTGATTTTTCTTTTTTATCCGCTTGAAGCAATTGATAAACAAAATCCTCGCAAAGCTCAATTCCTATTCAAACGAAATAGCGAATTGGATGAACTAATTGAAAGCTACTGGCGAGGAGAGCTAAAGGTCGAACCGCAGGCATACTTCAACGCTCTGCGGGTTATTAAAGCACGGTTATACGGCGAGGAATGAGTATGGCAATAAGCGAAGCAACAATCCAAGAGCTACGCCAGATTTTGAAAGAGGACTACGGAAAGGAAGTAACCCAAGCGGAAGCATCTGAAATTACCTCTACGCTTGTTGGATATTTCGATTTACTCGCCAAGATTTACCACCGAGAGAAAGTCAAAAATAACTATGACGATAAGAAATCGAAAACCAATTGAGGATTTGGACTGGGAGTTTTATGACTACGCTTTGAATTTGGAAAAAGAATGGCGGAAGTCGTTGCCGAGATTCACCGATAAGGAGCTTTTGCAGATATTCCCTGAAGTAAAAGCAATTATCCCAGAAAAGATTGCTGAATGGACAGAAGAACGAAATGAGATTTTGGACACGATAAAAAAGAAACTAACACTTATAAAACACCGAGTCTCTGATGAGTTCTCTCAATGGTTCTGGCGAGAATGGGTTAAGGTTTCTGACGGCGAAGAACTTTTGAAGATTGATAACTATATAGCACGGCTTAAAAGATTATTGACGGTAGCGAGAGGCTGGAAACCAAAAGGACGATTGACTGAAGAACAAATCCAGCAAGCGTTAGCTGTGCCAATTGAAAACTTAATCAATCAACCATTGCGAAAAAGCGGAAAAGCATTGGTCGGGCTATGTCCGCTCCACAATGAAAAGCACCCGTCATTCTACATCTACCCAGAAACGAATAGTTGCTGGTGTTATGGGTGCAATCAAGGCGGCGATGTAATCAACTTTATAAAACTATTGCACGGTTACTCCTTCAAAGAAGCGGTGCAGTATCTAATTGGAAAATAAATATGAGTATGAATCAAAACAAAGAACAAAAACTTGAACAGAAATTCCAAGAGATTGAAAAAACTATCCCAGAAAAACGAACGCCAATAGATTTTCAAACTCTGGAAAAAATTATAAACAAATGGCTTTTAATAAAAGATAAAGGCATTATCAAGGTCTTATTGGCAACGGTCATTGCCAATAAATTAAAAGCTGACCCTGTATGGCTCTTTATTGTAGCCGCATCTGGCGGCACAAAGACTGAGCTTATACGAGGACTGAATAAAATTGACGGCATCTATCCCATATCAGATTTAACGCCCCAAACTTTTTTAAGCGGAGAAAAAGGGCAAAAGAATGCCAGTTTGCTTTTACGCTTGCCAGCAGAAAACACTATTTTAACCTATAAAGATTTTACGACCGTTCTGACAATGCACCGAGATAAACGCCACGCCATACTTTCTCAATTGCGGGAAATCTACGATGGCTATTATCGCAAAGAGTTTGGCACGGGCGAGACCAAAACTTGGGAAGGCAAGATGGGATTTATCGCTGGGGTAACTTCTGTCATAGACAATCACCAATCAATCTTTCAGGTATTAGGAGAGCGATTTATTCAATATCGTCCAGAACAGCCAGATACTATCGCATTAGCGAAAAAAGCAATGGCAAATAGCGGCGGTGAGAAAGCGATGCGGGAAGAAATCCAAAACGCCTTTGCAGACTTTATTGCGGGAGTGGAGATACCCCAAGACCCACCTGCAATATCAGAAGAATTAAAAGACCGCATTGCTTACCTCGCATCTTTCTGCGTGAGAGCAAGAAGCGGAATTATAAGAGATGGCTTTTCTTCACGAGAGATTGAACTTATCCCAGATACCGAACTCCCAACCCGACTTGCTAAACAGCTTATAACGCTTACTGCCGCTTTCTCGCTTATTGGAAATGCCACACCAGAAGAAGATTACGAGTTAATTTATAAGATTGGGCTGGATACTCTGCCACAGAAGCGTAGACGAGCTTTAGAGACCCTTATTCAAGCATCTGACGAACTTGAGACCGCCGATGTGGCTATGGAGATTGGTTATCCCACAAATACCACCAGACGCATTTTAGAAGACTTACACGGCTTGGGATTGGTTAAAAGACTGCACGAGGGCAAAGGATATGCCGACAAATGGCTTATAAGCGATTACACAAATCAATTATTAGAAAAGGCTAAACCAAAAAGTTTAGAGGTCGAAAATCTACCAAAATCCACCAAAAATGAAGGTCTACCCGAAAAATCGGACGACTTCGTGGATAAGAATAAATCAGATAACCTTTTTGACAATTCGGGAGAAGACACCTTACCCGAAATGTCGGAAGAATAAAAATATGGCAGACAAAAAAGAAGAAAAAACAAAAAAACCTGAAACCAGCACCAAAGCTATGATAAAAAAAGATGATAAAAAAGACAAAATAGAGAAGATACTCCAAGTTTTTACCGAAAGTATGGGAGCTTCCCGTGATGGAGTAGAAGAATACATTGATTTAACTGAAAAGAAAAAATTAACTCAAAAAGAAGAAAAGAGGCGGGACGAACTCCAGCTTGAAATCGCAAAAGCAAACGGACTTCAAAATGGCATTTGGGCGGCTAATCTTAGCTATGGAAAGTATTTTAAGTTTTTAGCCACCACGCGAAGCAATTTAGTGAAAGAATACGACTGCAAAACGCCTTTGGAACTTATGTTGGTTGATAGAATCGTGGCTAATTACTGGCGTTCAATGAAATTAGATATGATACTTAATCGCCTTATAGAAACAGAAGAAGGCGGCTATTCTTTTAATGATTCAAAAATGAATGTCATAAGAGAATTGGGCAAGGGATTGGAATCTGCCAGTAGGCAATTAAATACAAGCATACTTTTCTTGAAAGAACTCAAACAGCCAAAATTGAATGTTAAAGTAAATACCGAAAACGCCTTTATAGGACAGAATCAGCAATTTAATGTAAATAAACAAAATGAGCAACAACAAGATGAAATCATTGAACCCAAATAATTTAGGACTTTTGGTTGAGGAGTGCCAGAAAATAAAAATCTCGGATTTTCTCGGAAAATGCAGGGATGAATTGAAAGAAGCCATTATAAAATCAGAGTTAGAAATACTGGGATTAAAAATAGAACTGACTACCTCAAAAACCTGCTACAACGGAATCCGTTTTTGGTTCAAGTGTCCTTTATGCGGTCGGCGTGTCGGAGTTTTATTCAAGCACCCATTAACCAATGCAGTTGGATGCAGACACTGCTTAAAACTTGACTACCGCAAAAGAAGATATAAGGGTATGATTGAAGGTGGCGAGTTGCTTCAAAATACGGGAAGTGATATGATATAGATGTAGCCCAAAGTCGCAACAAATCCACAAGGTTTTTTAATGGCTTCCGCCTTTGAAGGGGCGGTCTGCCAGAAGCCAATCCCTTGTGGAGAAGCGACTGGGCTACCAGACCGTCCCTTTAAGTTATGAGTATGAGAAACCTAATAAAAGCAATTTTATACTGCCGAGTAAGCTCAAAAGAGCAGGAAGAAACTGGCTACTCTTTAGACGCCCAAGAAAAACTACTTAAAGACTATGCCGCCAAAAATGGCTTTGAAATAGCGAAGATTTTTAGAATCTCGGAATCGGCAAGCGGTAAGCAAATCAGAAAAACCTTTAGTGAGATGCTGGGATACGCTGAAAAAAATAAAATCTCTATTATCCTCTGCGAGAAAATAGACAGACTTACCCGCAATATCAAGGATGCCGCTATTGTCAGCGATTGGATTAGCGGAAACGAAACTCGGCAAGTTCACTTTGTAAAAGAGAACTTTATTTTAAGCAAAAATACGAGAGCACACGAAAATTTGGTCTGGGATATGAAGGTGGCGATTGCCAGATTCTACACTAATAACCTTTCAGAAGAAGTCAGAAAAGGTCAGAAAGAAAAACTGACACAAGGCTGGCTTCCGACAAAGCCGCCGCTCGGATATAAAACCATCGGAGACAAAGGGCACAAAATCCATATTATTGATGAAGAAAAAGCCCCGTTGGTAAAAAAGATGTTTGAGCTATATTCTTCTGGCAACTATTCGCTCAATGAGTTAGTAAGAGTAATGTATAAAGAAGGATTAAGAAACCAAAGCGGCAGAAAAGTAGGAAAAAGTAGGATGCACGAGATGCTTTCAGACCCGTTCTACTACGGGAAAATCAGGTGGAAAGGAGAAGTGTATCAGGGCGAACACCAGCCACTTATTTCAAAAGATTTATTTGATGAGGTGCAAAAGCACCTTACCCGAAAAATCGGCAGTCCCCAATATAAGAAGCATTATCCAGTTTTTAAGGCAAAAATAAGATGCGAGGAGTGCGGGGCGATGATAACTTGGACTACTCAAAAAGGATATTGGTATGGACACCATTCTCCCTATGAGAAATATAAAAACTGCACCAAAAAACTTTACATAAGACAAGAAAAAGTTGAAGAACAACTATTCCCTCATTTTGATAAAGTAGCTCCCAAAAACGAGCGGGTTTTGCGAGTGCTTGAAAAAGCACTAAAGGAAAGCCACGCTGAGGAAATAAATTACTACCAAGCCCAAAGACAAGAGCTCAATACCCAATTTGAAAGAATACAGCATAGATTAGAAGCGATTTACGAAGATAAAATTGACGGCAAGATTACCGCCGACTTTTATGAGAAAAAGTTTAAGGAATACTCCGAAGAAAAAGAAAACATCATCAATAAGTTGGAAAAACTTAATAATACTAATGTTCAATACTACGAAGCTGGCTACGCCATACACGAGCTTGCTCTGAAAGCTAAAGACATCTATGAGAGTGAGAAAGCCACTAATGAGGAGCGAAGATTGCTCTTGAGCTATGTATTTTCGAACCTTAGCCTAAATGCCGATAAAATAAAGCCAAATTATACTTTGGCGTTCGAGTTTTTGGCAGAATGGATGCCAAAGGTCAATAAGATTTTCGAACTCACCGAAAACTGCGAAAATAAACGGAAAAACAGGGCTTTTGACCCTGTTTGTCCTGTAGTGCTCCGGGACTTGGATTCGAACCAAGATTACCTGATCCAGAGTCAGGCGTCCTACCATTAGACGATCCCGGAATATGAATCAAATTGAAAGAGCTATTTTTGGCTTATAAGTGGCTTTTTTTGATACTTCTATCTCAAAAATATATTTAGCTTAGTAAAAAATTAAATTGGCGACAGTCTCCTAACAAAGGAATCAAATTCCAACACCGCAATATAAAAAAACACTTCAAAAACAGATGGGCAATTTTGGAACGTTACAATTATGATAGCCCACCTCAAATATAATTTCAAGAAAATCGCTTCTTTGGAAGAAGAAAAAAGATCGGGCTTTTTCTATATCCTCAAGTATCTCCGAATCGCCAAGATACTGGAGATAACTCCCAAAAGGACCCCTAAAAGAAGCTGAGCCAAAAAAATCAAAACAAAATAACGGCCAAAATCAGCTTGAATAACCCGAACATAAGCCGAACCGACCACATAAGGAGTAATCACTTTCACAATCGGAAAAAGAAGAAGAATCGCAATCACGGCTGCAAAAATCCCATAAATCACCCCCTCAAAAATAAACGGCAAGCGAATGAAATTGTTGGAAGCTCCCACCAGACGCATTATTTCAATTTCCGTCCCGTGGTTGAAAATCGTCATCCGAATGACATTGAAGGTGATGAGGATCGCAATAAGAGAAAATAAAATGAAAAGAAATGCTCCGGTTTTTCGAATTGTTTTGAGAGTGGTATTGAAGCGATCAATAACCAGTTTATATTGTTGATAGTTGATACTGGCAATTTTATCCCGATAGCTTGAATTTTCAATTGATTGGGCAATCACTTCGTATTGTTCAGGACTCACCGCTTTGATGTTGACCGAAGCCAGAAGCGGATTTTCTTCAACAGCTTCAATCGCCTTGAGAATTTCCGGCTTTCCGGCGTTTGTTGCTTTGAAATCATCAAGAGCCTTGTTTTTGGAAATATATTCAGCCGATTTCACTTCTTTGTACTTTTGCACTTCCGAGCGAAAAGCCATTATTTCCTGTTCGGAAACATCGCTTTTGAAATAGACGCGAATATCAATCTTATCCTGAATATACTTGAGTCCCATATTGGCGCTAATGGAAATAACGAGAATAGTACTGATAATCAAAAGCGCCAACGTCAGAATGCTGACCGCCGCCACCGTCAAGGATCCATTGCGAAAAAAATTTTGAAAGCCGGCTTTGAGAGTTCTTGAAATGGTGAGTAAAATCATAAATTATAATACAAATATGCGAATCCTATGCAAATCCACGAATCTGCGAACAAAATATTCGAGTAATTTGCGCGTTCGCATCATTTGCATTCATTCGCGGATTTGTATTATTAAATAGCGTAGCGTCCCTTGCTATGATCGCGAATTATTCTTCCTTGATCAAGGGTAATAACGCGTTTTTTGACGTTGTTGACAACTTCTTTGTCGTGGGTCGCCAAAATAACAGTAGTCCCCAGTTCATTGATTTTGAGAAGAAGCTGAATAATTCCCCAAGCGCTGATCGGATCAAGATTTCCGGTTGGTTCATCGGCAATAATCAACTCCGGCCGATGAACTAACGCTCGAGCAATTGCCACTCTTTGCTTTTCTCCCCCCGAAACTTCATCCGGATAACTCTCCGCCTTGCCGGCCAAACCCACTATCTCCAGAATTTGAGGAACACTTCTTTGAATTTCGCTATTTGGATAACCCGAAACCTCAAGAGCAAAAGCCACATTTTCAAAAATAGTTTTTTTGAGAAGTAGTTTGAAATCCTGAAAAACGGTCCCGATGCGGCGGCGGTGGAACGGCAAATCTTTGGGTTTTATTTCCGCGATATTTTCTCCGTTGAAAAAAACTTCTCCGGAGGTGGGTTTTTCTTCGGCATAAATTAGCTTGAGAATAGTTGACTTCCCCGCCCCGCTGTGTCCAACGAAAGAAACAAATTCTTTTTCTTCTATCAAAAAACTCACATCGTCAAGAGCAATAGTGCTCATTGCGCCGCTCGTGTATATTTTTTTTACATTCCTAAATTCAATCATAACGCTTTGCTTGGTGTGATGGGGTAAAGTCTAATTATTCGGACCTAAAATGTTGAAAATTAGCTTAAATAAAATATTTTCCTGCTCTTTAAAAACTTAATTCCCTGTAATTTTATCTCCAGACATATTCTTCGAGATAGTTAGATGATTTTCCTGCCAGAAATTTATTATCTCTGGTCCGATACTTCAAACTTTACCCTGTGATGCTAATCTGCGAATTGCAAATTTTATTTACTTCTTAAGTACGCTTCAATAAATTCATCAATCTTCCCGTCCAAAACCTCTTCCGGATTTTTTGATTCAAATTTGGTGCAATGATCTTTGACTAACTTGTAAGGATGAAGAATATAAGAGCGAATTTGACTTCCCCATTGAACTTCCGCATGCTTGCCCTTCAATTTTTGTTTTTCTTGCTCTTTTTCTTCAATCCTTTTTTGAAATAATTTAGCCTGCAAGATTTTCATTGCCGCTTCTTTGTTTTGAAGCTGACTTCTCTCACTCTGACTCGTCGCCGTTATGCCAGTGGGAAGATGAGTGATTCTCACCGCGCTTGATGTTTTGTTAACATGTTGACCTCCGGCGCCTCCCGCCCGAAAAGTATCAATTCTCAATTCCGCTGGCTTTATCTCTGCCTCTTCTATTTTATCAATTTCAGGCAAAACTTCAACCAAGGCAAAAGAAGTTTGACGTAGATTGTTTGCATTGAATGGCGAAAGACGCACCAAGCGATGCACCCCGGCTTCCGCCCTGAGGTGTCCATAAGCTAGCGGGCCCTCAATTTGCGCTGTCACGCTTTTGATTCCCGCTTCCGCTCCCCGCGTCTCAGAAATAATCTTGGCTTTCCATTTTTTCCGTTCCGCATAGCGAAGATACATTCGAAGAAGCATTTCCGCCCAGTCCTGAGCATCTGTTCCACCAGTTCCGCTATGAATAGAAAGAATGGCGTTGCGACGATCGTACTTTCCTTGAAAAAAAGTTTGAAGCTCCAGCTCCTCCAATTTTTTTTCAATTTCAGCCACCTTTTGAGAAATTTCTTTCTTGAGTTCAATATCTTCGCCGGCAATCTGAGATATTTCCCAAAGACTCGCAATTTCTGCTTCCATGTCAGTCACCTTTTGAACTTCATTTCGCAGAATTTCAAGTTTTTGCATTGCCTTCCGAGCTTTTTGCGTTTCCTGCCAAAAATTTTCCCGCTCGGTTTCTTTTTCAAGGAGTTTGATTTCTTCTTTCTTTCCGACCAAGTCAAAGACGGTCGCCCACCAGGGCGAGTTTTCTTTTCAAATCTTCAATTTTGGAAATAATCTCTTGCATTGATTTTATTTTAGCATAAATATTATTCTGTTGCCAGAACCTCAGTTTATTTATTTGAAAAAATAGTTTTCAAATTAAGCTTCTGGTTCGATTTTCTGCGGCAGTCTATAGTTCTTATATCTTGCCTAATTGAAAAAAATGGTATAATTTATCTATAATCACTCCCAGCCAATGAGGAGAATTTAGTTTTCGTCAAAATTTGCGCGAGTGTAGTATAATGGCAATACGCAACCTTCCCAAGGTTGAGTCGTGGGTTCGATTCCCATCACTCGCTACTCTTGAAGCGCGGCGGGCAAGAGAAAGATTGAGACGTGAGTTCCCCTACCTTTAGCGCTTGACTTAGTAATAGTAATACAGGCAGGGGTTCTTCTTTTCGCTAGACAAAACTTTCTCCTAAGGTTTATCCTTTAGGAATGAGGCTTGCTTGCTATAGCCTAAAATAAGTTCGTATAGCTCAATTGTCAGAGCAATGCTTTCGTTTGCCTGCTTCCACCCTATGCCAGGATAGCTCAGTGGCAGAGCAACGCACTCGTAACGCGTGGGTCGCGGGTTCAAATCCCGCTCCTGGCTCAAAAAATCAGCCCCACATAAAGAGCTGATTTTTATAATGATCTAAGATACTGCCCCAGTAAAAAACTTTTTCTTTTCGTATTTCGCTTAATTCGTATTTCGTAAAATTCTTTCGTATTTCGCTCTATTCGTATTTCGTAAAAGCCTTTCGTATTTCGTAGTGCAAAAAATACAAAATACCAAAGTTACAAAATGCCAAAATAATACAAAATCCAAAATCCAAATTCCAAAACAAATTCCAATATCTAAATTCTAATGACCAAAACAAAGTTTTTGTTTTGAATTTTGAAAATTGGAATTTTGATATTGTTTTGGATTTTGAGCTTTGGATTTTGGATTTCGATATTGTTTTGGATTTTGGATTTTGGATTTGGAATTTATCTATCTGTGAATTGCTCAGCTCCTAATATTTTCGTACTTCGCTCTATTCGTATTTCGTAAACTCTTTCGTAAAAGCTCTATTTCACAGGCTAGAAAAAAACCGACGGATCGCCTTCTGAATTAGCATCAAGACTATCTTCAAAATCCCGCAGAGCTTTGTCTCTAAATTCAACTCGGGCTTTATCTGGATTCCACTGATAGTCTTTCAAAAAAATCACCACCTTGAATTTTTTCATCTGGTCCAGAAGCCAATCTCCAAAAGTCGCAGTTTTCACAAAAATCTGGCGGATTCGAACCATCTCTTCCCCATCTTCAGTCTTTTTTTCTTCCAACTTTACAATATGAAAACCAAGCGGACTTTTGATCACTGGACTAATTTCCCCCACTTTCATAGAAAAAGCTTTCTCCGCAACCTCAGCAACGAGCTGATCTTTTGTCGACCAACCTAAATCCCCTCCATTTTTGGCGCTTTCCCCTTCCGAAGCTTCAGCCGCCACTTTGGCAAAATCTTCTTTTTTCACCGTTACTCTTTCTAAAAGAGAATTTATTTTGGCTTCCTCTTTAGAAGTATCGATCTCGTTCCCATAAGCTTCTTCCAACTTATCAGCGTAAAGTTCCGGTTTCACAACTTTTTGTTCAAAATCATTGAGGCTCCAGCCATAAAGACGAGCTAAATCGCTCATCAAATTTTGGCGATTGCCAAATTGCTCAATGGCGCTATTAACCTGCTCTTCAACGGCTGCATCGCTTATATTAATTTCTCTTTTTTTTGCCAAAGCGATGATAATTTTGTTCTCGATTAACTTATTGATCACTCCTTTTTCCATCACCTTGAGTCTTTTTTTGCCCTGCTCGGTGCCAAAATCAACCCGCATCCCCACCTTTTCAAAATCCTGAGATTCGTAGAACTTTTTAACCGCCTGAACGTCTTCTTTTATCTCATTCATGCCAATAAAGCCCGCCTCTTTTATGTATAAAGCCGGAAAGGGAATGACTTTCCTGGCTGTCTTGAGAAGGAGATTGTCTGATTCAGATCGATAAACGCCAAAAACAAGCGCCGCCAAAATCAAAAAAATAAGGGCGGCCGGAAAAACAACCCAGAAAACAAGAGGTTTTATTTTCGGAATTCGATTTTTTTTTGCCATAGTATTTTTGATTTCTTTTATAGAAGATTAATTCTCTTTAGCAAAAAATAGCTTGAGCCACTTTCTCCAGTTAGGAGTGTTGTCTTCTGATGTCGCAAAGTCCGTTGAATTTTCATTTTTCTTTTCAATGTTTTGGGGAGAAGCGGCATCTTTATGAAGAATTATCATCTTTTCATCACTTTTTTGCAAATTCAGTTTCTCTCTGGCTTCTTTTTCTTGAAATTCTTGACTGGAAAGATAGGAAATCAAATTATTCAAATCGCTATTCTCTTGACTGACTTTTTGAATTTCATTTTGAAGATTTTCAATTTCTTTTTGAATCTGTCTTTTGCGATAAGTTTCTTTGCCGAGAGAAATACCTATCATCACTAAAACAGCCAGGCCCGCCAGAAAAAAAAGTCCGGAAAAAAATCTGACGCTTTTTTTGCCTTGTTCCAATTGTTTTTTTCCTTTAATCATCCTAAAAATTTCTCATAAGCGGAGCTACCGTAAAAGCTACCATTGAAAGAACGGCCAAAATTGTAATCACAATCCAAATCACTTTTATTCTTTTTCGATGCTTTTTTTGCATAAAGTTATGATACCACAAAAGATTATTTTCTCAAAACAGCCAAAAAAGCAGAACTGGGAATTTCAACTTTTCCGGATTGGGACATTCTCTTTTTCCCTTTTTTCTGCTTTTCCAGAAGCTTTCTCTTTCGGGTAACATCCCCGCCATAGAGCTTGGCTGTCACATCCTTTCGAAAAGCCTTGAGAGTTTCCCGGGCAATTATCTTGCCGCCAATAGCCGCTTGGATAGCCACTTGGAAATTTTGCCGAGGAAGAAAATTTTTCAATTTTTCCACCATTGCTTTTCCTTCTTTAAAGGCTTTTTCCCGCGGCACAATCCGGGAAAGAGCATCCACCTTTTCACCAGCCACCAAAATATCCATTTTCACCAAATCATTGGGACGATATCCCGCAAATTCATAATTCATAGAAGCAAACCCAGCCGAAACGCTTTTTAGTTTGTCGTGAAGATTGATAATCACATCCGTGAGAGGCGAATAGAAAGTGAGAATGATTCGTTCCGCATCCAGATATTCCGTATTTTGATATTCCGCCCGGCTAGTCTGCATAAGCTCCATAATTGAACCTAGATATTTTGCCGGAGAAATAATATCCAGCTTCACATAAGGTTCTTCGATGGATTCGATCACTGAGGGATCGGGCATCTCAAGCGGCGAAAAAATTTTTATTTTCTCATTTTTGCTTTTTATTTTAACTTCATAGACTACACTCGGAGTAGTGATAACCGGCTCAATCTCAAATTCGCGCCTCAGGCGCTCCTGAACAATCTCCATATGGAGAAGTCCTAAAAAACCACAGCGAAAACCTCTCCCCAACGCCGGATTAGACTCCGGCTCAAAAGTAAAAGCCGAATCATTGAGCTTGAGTTTTCCCAAAGCATCGCGCATAAAATTGTAATCGTTCCCTTCCTTGGGATAGAAACTCGCGTAAACCATCGGCTTCACTTCTTTGTATCCCGGCAGTTTTGAAACTTGAAACCTAAAATCTGCAATTGTGATGGTATCACCCACTCGACAATCCTCAACGGTCTTGAAACCGGTAGCAATATAACCAATATCTCCCGCCGTCAGTACTTTTTTCTTCACAAGATCAGGAGAAAAATGCCCTACTTCGATAACTAAACTTTCCTGTCGAGTTGCCATGGCGATTATTTTATCCTCAGCTTCCACTTCTCCATCAATTATCCTCACATAAGCAAGAACCCCTTTATAAACATCGTATTTTGAATCAAAGATAAGCGCCCGAAGCGGTTTTTGGCAATCGCCTTGAGGTGGTGGAATTTTTTCTACAATTTTTTCCAGTATTTGCTCCACGCCCTTGCCGGTCTTTCCGCTAGCTTCCAAAATTTCTTCTTTTTGGCATCCCAAAAGATGCACAATTTCCTTTTTTGTTTTTTCAATTTCAGCGTTGGGAAGATCAATCTTGTTGACCACCGGAATAATTTCCAAGCCTTGTTCAATGGCTTGGTATAAATTGGCAACCGTTTGGGCTTGCACTCCTTTGGTCGCATCAACTAAGAGCACCGCCCCCTCCACGGCGGCCAGAGACCTTGAAACTTCATAGGCAAAGTCTACATGTCCCGGAGTATCTATCAGGTTTAGGATAAAAGTTTGGCTCGAAAGGTTCGACCTTGAGGAATTCCCCGACTTATCGGGGAAGGGAAAGGTCGAACCTTGAATCGAAAGACGGGAATTATAAATCATCCGCACTGGTTGCAATTTGATCGTGATCCCCCTTTCTCGTTCCAAATCCATTGTATCAAGCAATTGTTCCCTCATTTTCCTGGCTTCCACCGTTTTGGTAATTTCCAGCATCCGGTCAGCGAGAGTGGATTTCCCGTGATCAATGTGAGCGATGATGCAAAAATTTCGGATATTTTGCTGATTGGTCATAGGTTTAATCTAACTATTTTTCAGATATTTAGCAACATCCACAGACAAAAATACGCCTTGTGAAAGGCACATTTCTTTTAGAACCTATTAAAGCTGGACCTTGAAAATAAATGGGCTTATTTCACTTTATTTTTTTCTGACCGCTGTAATTTAATCGAATCGTATATTGCGGCAATTATAAAAATAATATGCAAAATAATAAAAAATTAGGTCGCCGAGATGAATACTGTAAATTTCCAGACATATTCCCCCGATTATATGGTAGTATGTCTTGGATAAATCTTTTTTTATTGACGATGCCGATTGATATAAATAGTAATCCCAAGGCGCCGATAAATTTATAAATTGACATAATGCTCTTTAAATTTTCATTCGTATATTTGTGCTAAATTCGTAATTCGTAGAAATGTCATATCCCGCTGGCTTGGGTCGGGTCATCAGGAATAGATTGACGCCAACGGAAAAATTTTCCCGAAAAAAGCTTTTTGACGGCTTCAAGTTCTTCAAGACAAAAAATCTGAGCCAATAGAAAAAAGACTGCGATTCCCGCTAAGCCACTTCCCGCCAATTGCCAAAACACTTCCCAAAAGGTATAAAGGTTGAGATGAGAACCGAGCCAAGATTTTGTTATCTGAACAACACTTCCCGCCGCCAAAGAAAATAAACTGATTTTAGCCACCGTCGAAATTATTTTTTTATCATCCAGATTACCCATTTTTAGGTGGAGAATAACAAAAAGCAAAAACATATTAATCATACTTGAAATAGAAAAAGCCCAAACCAGCCCCAAAATCCCATAAATTTTGGAAAAAACAAGCGCTAATATCAAATTAATAGCTTCACTTGCTACTCCTGTCAAAAACGGAATCTTGGTATTGTGAAGAGCATAAAAAGACCGCGCCAAGAGAGGGACCAGACATTGAGCAAAAAGGCTTAGGGAAAAAATACCCAAGGCTTGAAAAGTAAGAATTGTATCCTCCCAGTCAAATTTACCGCTGCCTAAAATAATCCTTACGATTTGAGCTCGAAGAACAATAATAAAAACACTGGCTGGAATCACAAAAAATATAATTTGTCGAAAGGTTTGAGAGAAAGCAGAGATAAAATTGCCCCTTTCCCCTTTGGCGGCAAAATGGGAAAGAGTTGGAAAAACTGCCAAAGCAAAAGGAATAGCAAAAACTCCTATAGGAAAACTCTGAAGATTATTAGCGAAATTAAAAATAGAAAGGCTCCCTGAAGACAAAGTCGAAGCAATAATTGTTACCACCAAAAGATTAATTTGAGTGACAGCCAGTCCCATTGTTCGAGGAATCATAAGCCTCAAGATTTTTTTGAGATGACTATCAGCCAAATCTAAAACCGGTGAAAAACGAAAACCGCTTAGCTTAACAGCTGGATACTGAATCAACATATGAAAAAAAGCTCCTCCCACCACTCCCCAAGCCAGGCCTATTATTCCAAAGAAAGGAACCAAAAAGACGGCTCCTAAAATTATCCCCAGATTATACATAAGCGGCGCAAGTGAATATACCAGGAAGCGTTTGAAAGAATTGAGAATTCCTCCGAAAATACCGCTAATCCCCAAAAAAATCGGGCTCAAAAACATAATTCTTGTTTGCCTAATCACCTCTGCAAGTTTCTCGCCCGAAAAACCGGGCGTAATAAATTTCATAAAAAAGGGAGTAAAAATAGCAAAAACTGCGCAAATAAAAAGAAGAACAAGAATCGCCAGCGTCAAAAGACTGTTAGCCAACTTCCAGGCTTCTTCTTTTTTTTCGTGAGCCAGAAGGCTGGTAAAAACCGGAATGAAAGCGGCGCTCAAAGCTCCCAGAATGAGCAAATTATAAATGAGATCCGGAACCCGAAAAGCGGCATAGTAGATATCCAGCGTATCTCCGGCTCCAAACTTAGCCGCCAAAATTCTGTCCCGGACCAATCCCAAGAGCCGGCTCAAAATTCCCGCCGCCGCAATAATAAAAGCCGCCGAGGCAACGGACGACGATGGACTGGAATTTTTGAGTTTGCTGGTTAACCTTTTGATCATACTTTATATAAGCCAGAAGACTTAATCACTTTCATAGCTCGCTTCAAGTAAAACCAAATTCACGTAAATTTTGTCGAAAACACAAAGCTCCTCAAGTTTATCTCCCTGCTGACAGAATAGAAATTAGTCACTTAAGTATATACATTTTCGCAACTAGCTAGCGTCTCACTTATCTATATCTGCCGGGAGAATTAATACTATTTCAGAAGTTACGCATTATAAAGTTTTGTCAGCTAAAGCTGCCGGTTTACTTTTGAAAGTAATGGTCCATAAAATAACTTAAATAAGCCAATTTGCTTTAGAAAAAATTTTTACAGTTTTGACAAGTTTAGGTAAAAATTACATCAATTTTTGCTTTAATTAAGGCAAATTATGAAGGTGCGTAAGCGCTGTATGCAATGAAATTCTCCGATTTTACTTCCCTTGCTGGCCAGCTTGATAGATCAAGCAATTTGGCTTATGACGGATAACTTGCAACTTAACTTACCATAATCCTTGCTACTTATTTTCCACCGCCAGTCCCACGAATTTATCCGTGTTCAAAACAGTTTCCATTTTGAGCGAGTTGTTGCTCTGTTCCACGTTGTCCGGCCAACGCCAGATAGTTTTCAGGTTATGGGAAAGATTGATTTGCGAAATCAACTTGCTCCCGACACTGCCGGATTGCTTTTGATATAAAACCGAAAAAGAATCAGCCGGATGGTGCAGTTCATCAAAACTCAACCTGAAGGGCAATTGATATTTATATTTCAAAACAACTGTCTCTCCGGGACTTACATAAACCCAGTTGGCAAAAACTGTTTTATTGTTTTCAGTATAAATTCTCGTTCCGGTAGCCTCATCCACTTTTGTTTCTTGCTCAATTTGCTCAATTTGGAGGTCTTTTTTGAATTGAAGAGATTGATAATCAAGGGGCGGACTGACAAATTCTCGCGTTTGTCCACTGGCTTCCAAAAGCCTTGAACCTTCCGGAACATAAACCCGTAGATAATCGCCGTTTACCTTGTTCCACCAGTCGTATTTTTCGTTTCCACCGTTGTGTTTTCGGGTGATAATTACCTCGTCAACAATATTTCCATCTTCTTTGATTTGAACATTATGCTCAATCTTCTCTTCAATCACCCCATCGGTCTTATAACCGTTTATATTGGAATTAATGACACTCAAATAGTCTTTGGAGGTATTAAGCATTTCTCCTGACCAACCTTGATCGGAAATCATTTTTTGAATATTGAAATTTTTTGAATAAATAAGAATATGCTTTTCTTTGAGAGCCGAATTGAGAACATTGAGAACGGCAAGCATCTTCTCCGGATTTTTGACACTTAGCAATCTATCCAAAATTTTAGGAGTCAGATCGGCAATAATTTTCTTGGGCTGATTTATCTCTTTGTCATAATCAACCTCTACCTCGTATTGAACAATTTCTCGGAAATTTTTCTCATCTATAACAACACCATATTCCGGCATATCAATTGGCCCCGAAATAGAAAGCATCTTTTCGATGACCTCCGGAGTCATAGCAATTATCCCGTCTACCGTTGGACCCCCCGTTTTTTCATAGAACCAAGCCACTTTTTCGGCCGAGGTAGGGAAATTGGGAAACCAATTGGCATCGTGCATCGTCCAAACGGCGCTCATTTTTTGGATCGGTTCGGGCGGAATAACCCGCGCTCTTAGTTGTCCGTCCGGATTATAGATATCGTCAACAAAAAGCTTTTTAATTCTTCCGTTGGATATATCCAGGATTCCATAACTTCCAATAAAACCACCAGTGGCTCTCATTTCCTCGTTGTTCTGAAACAAGAAAAGAAATTTTCTCGGACCATTATAACCTAGTATGTCTAAAATTATATCTGAATTTTTTAAAAAAGAATCAAGGCTTGAAATAGCAATAGGTAATTTTTCTTTAAGCGCCGCAAATTTTGGCTGAATTTCCGGCGGCAGATCGCTAAAATTGGCTTTGGCTAAATCTTCATTCGCCGCCTTAAGTTTTTCGACAGTTTCCTGAATTCCGCTGCGTAAATTCAGAAATATTTCTGCCAAAGAAGAATTTGTCTCGCTCTGCCAAGGTTTTTCAATATTAGCAAGCGGTCTCAGGGAATCAGCCATTGACTTTCCAGCCAGAGAAATATTTTCTCCCGCCTTTAAGAGATAATTAGCCGTAGCCACTTTCGATACTCCGGGAAGAAAGCGCAAAATTTCGCTAAAACCTCCTCCAATTCCCAAAATTTCTTTGTTTGTGTTTTCCAAAATTTCATAAGAATCTTCAAAATTTGAGGAGGCTTTTTCAAATTGTCCAGCCGAGAGATTGTCTTGAGCCTTGGCGAGCTCTCCCAAAGCATTTTCTCCTGATTGAGAAAGAAGATTTTTTGTTTCAAAGCCTTTTTCAAGAAAAGCAAAAGAAGGCAAAATCAACGAGAACAAAAGAATCGTGACCGAAAAGGCGAAAAGGTTTGAAAAACGATTCTGAGAAAAAGAGCTTTTTGAGAAAAAATCCAAAACTGGAAGTTTTAGTCTTCTAGGTCGATGCTTTTTCGATTCTTTTGTTTTCTTTTTCTCGATGAAATTCAGTATCTCTTCGGTTGATTTCGAAATATCAGGATCGAGGGGAACCTGAATTTTCTCAGGTTCAGGTTCTTTGTCAAAAAGAGCGCTAAAATCATATTCAAAATTTTTTTCAAAAATCTCTTCTTCTCTATTTCTTTTGTCAAATAAAACTTTGGGAACATAGATCTTGGAAACGGAAATGAATTCATCCGGCACTTTTTTCCCGAGCTGGATTACATTTGCCCGTTCTTTTTTTTCTTTTTTAGCCCAAAGTTTTTGTTTTTGCTCTTCCCGGATAAATCTTCTTTCAACTTTGGATTTTTTTGCTGAAAACTGACGAGAATAAAGAATCTCCTTGGCTGCTTTTATATCCTCAAATTTCCTATAAATCTCTTTCTCTAAAGAAATTTTTCTTCTAAGTCGCACAATCTTTTCAGGCTTGCCAATTTTTTCCCAATCCAAGGAACCATCCGCTTTCACCGGCTTTACATCATAAAGCTGTTTTAGTATTCTTTTTCGCCTTGACATTTATTTTTTATTTTTTAATAGCCCGCGGCTTGCCAGAAATCCCAGTAATTGAGAGTCCAGGAATCTTGCTTTGGAATTGAATACCATTATTGATAAGCTTTAATATAAATTCTAAGAGTTTCCTCAGCCATTTTTTTCCAACTGAATTTTTTTATCCGCTCTCGCCCCTTTTGGATAAGTCTTTGACGAAGATTCTCATCAGAAATAGCTTTTTCGATAATCTCGGCCATTTCTGATTCTGCCTGAGGATCAAAATACACTGCCGCATCACCAAGAATTTCCGGAAGGCAAGAAGCCTGAGAACTGGCAACCGGAGTATTTTCCACCATAGCTTCAAGGGGAGGAAGTCCAAAGCCTTCATAAAGCGACGGAAAAACATAAAGAAGAGCTTCGCGATAGATGGCTGACAGGTGTTCATCCGAAACATAATCGGTAAATACCACGTTCTTTACAGAACTTCGGGAAACAAACCTTTTTAGCCGTCTATAAAAATAATCTTCTTTTCCAACCAAAACCAGGTGAAGGTGGGGGTGTTTTTTGATAATTTCTCGAAAAACTAAAACCAGTCTTTCAAGATTTTTGTGGGGATAAGAGTTTCCGACATACAAAAGGTATGGCTTTATTATACCATATCTCTTTAAAATATTCTTCACTGGATCTTGAAGAGGTTTATTTGCTAAACCTACCGCTTCATAAGTAACGAAAATTTTTTCTTTAGGAACATGAAAATGCTTGATGATATCCTCTCGGGTATAATTAGAAACAGCAATTATTTTTTGGGATTTTTGAATAGCGTTTTTAATGACTTTCTGATAAGCTGTTTTTTTTAATAAATAAATAAATGGCGATAATGTCGAAGCTCGTTGAGTCGGGTAATGAAAAAGAATAAGGTCATGAATTGTTACCACAAATTTCCCCTTATAGAAAATGGGAATATTGAAATGCGGAAAGTGAACAAGGTCCAGTTTAAATCTTTTGAGAATTTTGGGAAACCAAAATTGCTCTCGAAACCCATACCAAGGAATATCCGCCACAATCTTTAAAAAATTGCGATTTTGAGGTTGATATTTATTCCAGTTTTCTTTGCGCAAAAAAATATAATATTGATTTTCTTGATCAATTTTTTCAAGGTTTTCAATAAGTTTCTGGGTATAGCGCCCTAACCCCTTTCCAATCGAGCCAAAAAAACGAGCATCAATACCAATTTTCATAATAACTCACGAATAATGAAATAATTATAAAAGAATAAGAGCTAATCTGGGAGACTTATTATCAAAAGGTAATTAAAAATATGGTCAGAGATTATTGGTTTTTAAAAATAAAATCTAAAATTCCAAAATAAATTTACGAAATACGAAGGAGTTACGAAATACGAATTAAGCGAAATACGAAAATATAAGGAGTTGGGCAATCCAGATAGATAAATTCCAAATCCAAAATCCCAAATCCAAATTCCAAAACAAATTCCAATATCTAAATTCTAATGACCAAAACAAAGTTTTTGTTTTGAATTTTGAAAATTGGAATTTTGATATTGTTTTGGATTTTGAGCTTTGGATTTTGGATTTCGATATTGTTTTGGATTTTGGATTTTGGATTTTGGATTTGTTTAGGTTTGGTATTTTGTTGTTTTGCCGCTTTGGTATTTCCTACTATTTTGGATTTGGGATTTAGAATTTACTGGGGATTACGAAAAACAATTTGTTCTCCAGGGCACTGCTTAGGAAGTCTGGCTTTTCAAGTTTTCAAATATTTGGAGAGTTTCTTTTGCGCTTTTTTCCCAACTAAACTTTTGAGATTGTTTCAACCCCCGTTCTCTCAGCATATTATATAACTTTTCATCTAAAAGAACATTTTTCATTGCCTCAAGCAATTCCCAGGGACGATAAGGATCAACCATTAAAGCGGCTTTTCCGGCAACTTCGGGAAGGGAGGAGGTATTGGAAGTAATAACCGGCGTTCCGCAAGCCATAGCTTCAAGAACCGGCAATCCAAAGCCTTCAAAAAAAGAAGGATAAACAAAAAGCGAAGCCAGATTATAAACAAAAGGCTTGTCGGCTCGATCAATATATCCAACCGCAAAAATATTTTTTTCCTCTTTTTCAATTATATTATAACAAAGTGGATTTATACTGCCAGTCAAGACCAATTTATATTTTTCAAGCATTGAGTTTTCCTTTTGAAGTTCTTTATAAGCCTTGATAATAGAAGAAATGTTTTTTCTCGGTTCGACGTTCCCGAGATATAAGATAAATTTATAGGGCAAACGGTATTTTTTTTGGACCGCCAGCAACTTGGGGTCATTGCGACTGATAACTTTATAATCCTTGCTTACCCCATGATAAACAACCCTTATCTTTTCTTCATTTATTTTATAAAGTTCCCTCAAATCGTTTTTGGTTGATTGAGAAACAGCGATAATCTGCTTCAGCTTTTTCGCTAACTGGCGCGGATTTACAAAATAATAATGCCAAAGGCGAGTTTTTGTCCTGAAAAATTCCGGAAACCTTTCAAAAGAAAGGTCGTGAAAAGTTGCCACCAAAGGGCATTTCTGGCTGACTGCCAAAAAATTTATGTTCGGCGCAAAAAAAATATCTACTCCTCCAAGTAGCCTGTCTAGTTTTGGCCAGCCAAGATACCAAAGAAAGAAATTTAGGATTCTGTTGGGATAGCGAAATCGCTTCAATTCAACCTGAGAATACCTTTTGAGAAAATCAAAATTTTGGCTTCTTTGCTTCCAAGAGTTGGAAAAAATAATGTATTTGTTTTCTTTGTCAATCTCCAAAAGACTTCTAACAATTTCCAAGGCATATTCCCCTACCCCGGAAATTTTCTCCTCCTCAAGACATCGCAAATCAATTCCAATCCGCATAAGTTATCTTTTCAAATGCTTTTCCTAAGATACCTTCTTAAAACTTATTCATTCATTTCTTTCTTCAGAAATATAATGTTTCCCAAAAGCTAAAAGTGTTCCGATAAAAATTCCAAAAAGAATCGCTATTCCTATATTCACCCACAAATTTTGGGTATTTTTGGCAACAACTAAATTTGACATATCCACTGAAAACCAATCCGGGTCCCGAGTATTCGAATTCATATTCTTTGTCTTTTCTGAAACAAAGGAAGCGGCGGCGGCGGCCACCTTTCTTCCCTCTTCTTCTGACTGAGTTTTGAAATAAACACCAACCAATCCGCTGGAAAGTTTCTCCGCTCGGAAGGTTTTTCCCAATTGACGAATTGTTTTTTCGCCAGAGTTTATTCCGGCATTATCCAGAATTTCTTTAGCCACCCCGGGAGACTTCAGCCACTCAACAATCGTCTCGGCAAATTTTTCATCGGCTTGAAGACGATAAAATTGATCGTATCGGTAATCGGCTGTATTCTGACTGGCTAGCCGACCGATATCGAGAAGAAAAGAGACTGAATAGGTCTGAGATTGTCTCACGGACCAGGCATAAGCAACAACAGAGGCAACAAGAACCATATAAATAACGATGGATATATTTGATTTTAGAATTTTATAGTATTCGCGTAGCTCCATAAGGTTAGTTTTCATATTTAGCCTTAAGCAAATCAATCCCTCAAAATTCACTTCCTTCCTAAGATCCTTCCTAAGATGTCATCTTAGGAAAAATTTCCACTATTTGGAATTTTGTTACTTTGTTGCTTTGGCATTTTCTACTATTTTGGATTTGGGATTTTATATTATTTGAGATCCGTGCTCCTGAAGAGCCTTTTCAACGTAGTCTTTTATTTTACTCTTAAATATCTCTCTGTCAAATGGAAGAGCTTTTTCCCGAATTTTTTGGGAATTAAACTTTTCAGGATCAAACTTTTTGAGAGTTTCAATCAAGCAATCGGGTGTTTGTTCGTCAAAAAATAATCCTTCCTCTCCTTCTCTCACATGTTCTACAATGTCGCCGCCTCGAAAAGCAATAATCGGTTTTCCCGCCGCCATCGCTTCAATAGCCACAATGCCAAAATCTTCTTCCTGAGGGAAAATAAAGGCTTTGGCTTCGGAATAGACTCTAGCAAGTTCTTCATCACTCAATCTTCCGCGAAAAATGATATTCGGTTTAGCCATAGCCGAAAGACGTTTGAAATCCGGACCGCGGCCAATAATTTTCAAGGGCCAACCCAAACGATTGAAGGCTTCAATAACAATATCAAAACGCTTGTACGTCATGAGACGTCCCACCATCAAAAAATAATCGCCCGTTTTCTTGCTAATATAAAATCTTTTGATGTCTACCGGCGGGTTGATAACCTCCGAATCTTTTTTGTAATATTTTTTAATTCGACCAGCGACAAACTTTGAATTGGCAATATACCTGTCCGGCCGTTCCGCGCTCACCCGATCCCAAACGCGGATATAATTCATAAAAAAAGGAACAAGTTTTTTTACAAACTTTGGAAAGCCGAACTCCTCGATATATTTCTGGCAGTCATCCCAAGCGTAGCGCATCGGCGTGTGACAATAACAAATATGGAGCACATCCGGCGGTGTGATAATCCCTTTGGCATAACTTGAAGAATCGGAAAGAACAACATCGTATTTTGAGAAATCAAACTGTTCAATAGCCGATGGCATCAGGGGCGGAAAAATGCGGTGGTTGGCGCGGGAATAGGGAAATTTTTGAAGAAAGGAGGTGTATATTTTCTTCCCCTTAAAGATGCTGTGCGTTTTTTCCTCATCATAAATCAGCGTATAAATCGGCGCGTACGGCCAAATTTCTGTGAAACATTCAAGCACCCTTTCCGCGCCGCCGTATTGGACGAGATAATCATGGACAAAGGCTATTTTCATATCGTGCAACTTGTCATCCCGTATTTGATGCGGGATCCAGTTTTTGCTTTTTATATTATATTTTCTGGATCCCCGCTTTCGCGAGGATGACAAAGAAAATCTAAAAGAATACTACCCTTTTTCAGCAATTTTGGCAATAAAAAAGACCCTGTCGATGCCGGCAGGGCCTAGTGTTTGTCAAGGTGAGACCTCGGCGGGTTAATTCATCCGCATTCAAATCGGCCGGTGGCGACCCCAATGATTAGGAGCACCAAAAAAGTAATTAAACCGGATCCGATAGTAATTGGTAGGGTCTTGAACCACAGGCCGATGGCGAAATAGCCATATGAATGTGTTCCGCTGTTATCATCCTTGCAGTAATGATTAGCTGCGAGGATGTAGACTATCAACGCAACAAGAATTGGAATTGCTATCAATGCTTCTTTCATATGTCCTCCCTTTACGCTCCAAATTTTTGAATTTCATATTCTTCGTTGTCGTACAGCTCCAAGACCAGGAAACCCGGTTGTCCGCCGTGCAATACGCTCGACGATGGAACTCTCTGGAGATTATACTTCTCAAAGAGCTTGAGCCGTCGGGGATTTTTTTTCGCCCAAGCGATTACTTTGCTCACCTTGCTTGTTACTCTTCTTGGATGAAAAGAAATCAATCCGACAACCAACCCGATAAGGCGCAAAATCAGGCGGCCCCAGAAACTGTTGGAAATTTTTCCCAAGGTTTGATAGCCCCTGAAATTTTCCTCCGTATGGATGTGTCCCGAAAATATCCGGGTTATCTTTTTCGCACAGGGGAGCTTGTCGATGAATTCAATTGCGTCCGGATCGTGGAGGAAAAGAAATATTTTCTCGTTTTCCGACGTCTTGAGCAGGAGTTTGGCCAGAAATATTTTCTGCTCGCGCTTCAACGCCTCAACTTTCTGGCGCTCCCCGCATTCCAGATGTTCGGTGCTTTGCGAAAAAAGCGAAGAAGAAATTGTGACGAAATTGAAATTCCCTATTTTCCACGATGTAAACAGCAAGCCAAGAATGTATTGGAAGTTTTCAATACTTGCCAGAGATATTCCGCCCTCCGGGTCCACACTCAAGGGCAATTTGTATCCCAGTTCATGATCGCCGGGGATAAAGTGAACGCAGTTTTTTTCTACGGGGACATTCATTTCAATCGCCGCCTTGAAGATTTCGATGCCTCTTATGTCGCGGGGAATCAATATTCCCCGTTCGTTCCAGACACATTCGATAAAATCCCCGAGGACTATCAGGCAATCATAGGGCTGGTCGTTTTGAAAGGACCGAATCAATTGAAAATAAGTGGGGTTGTTTCTTTTTTTCTCTTGGTTTATCCGTCCCTCAATGATCCGGTCAATTCCCCTAAGTATTTGTCCCTTTTGTTTCCCCGGCCTGATAACCATGCCGTGGGGATCAGATATCAGTAAGTATCTGGCCAGCAAATGGCGCATTTTTCCACCCTCCTTGCGAGGAAATTGTAACTGATTTAGTTGTTAAAGAATCGTATTATCTTGGCGCAAAATGCGGAATTTGTCAAGTTTTAAAAAATACTCACTACAATTAGTTGTAGTGAGGTTAATCAAGTTTATCAGCGAAAACTATCCCAAAATCTCTTTTGTTTGTCTCTTTTTATACAAACTTAGCCCAATGAAAAATACCACTGCGGCGGTAAAAATAATGTATCCTGCGTATTTTATATAATCGCCTATTTTGTCCGCCGCATAGCCAAAAAAATAGCCAATAATCACCAAAAAAGAGCTCCAGACCAAGCCGCCGAGAATCGAAAATTTGACGAATTTTGAAAACCGCATTCTGAGCGTTCCGGCGGTAATGAAAGTTATATAAGAAAGACCGGCTGTGGATTTCACGTAGAAAATTATTTTCCCGCTGTTTTCGTGAAATTTTTGCTTCAGTTTTTCCACTGTGGCGGGACTCACTTTCAAAAATTTCTCCGCTTTAGCCAGAATCCGAGCGCCGCCAAAGTAGCCAATATGATAAAGGACAATATCCCCAATAACATCGCCCGCTACGCTCAACAAAAAAACAATAAAGACGTTGAAATACCCCAGAGAAGCCAAAAAAGCCGCTACTATGGTAACAATTGGCCCCTCAACAATCATCAAAAAAAGCATAGTCGGATAACCCCAAAAGGACAAGATATGAATCAGTTCTTGAGACGGATGCTGAAACATGGCATATTTACGAATTACGAATACCTGCCCGCATTGCTACGCAAAGCGTTGCAGGCGGGCGCTTCGCTCGTGCGTTTATACCAATTAAGAATATTTTTTACATGGGTAATATATAAAATCTGCCACTAAAAAATTGTTGTTTTCATTTTAAATAAAGCAATAATATGGCATATTTGGTGAATATCTAAAAATTACCACCAAAATTATGCCA
>Ga0078972_1004759_pt1 | contig 36231 bp, 52 predicted proteins | sample YelNatPaOPGAMG01_FD_67568 | JGI IMG/M metagenome (GOLD analysis project Ga0078972, IMG submission 67568) | Hot spring thermophilic microbial communities from Obsidian Pool, Yellowstone National Park, USA - OP-RAMG-01 (SPADES assembly) (version 2) | ecosystem: Environmental > Aquatic > Thermal...
GGTTATATTTTAAAAATGTTAATAATAAAATTCTCTGTCACATTTTGGTAATCGCTCCGTCTAATTGTTATGGAAAAAGGAGGTGTAGAATGGTAAGAACTGCTTTAAGACGAATATTTCAAAGTGTTAATTTAAAGGTTGAAAAAGCTTGTCATTTGGTCTAAAATTCTTTATTGGAAGGTTTTAGAGAAAAATTTACTTTTTTGACCATACTTTTGGGTGGTTTTTAGTCTAAAATTTACAATTTTAAATTGTGGGTGATTTTTGACCCAAAAGTATGGGTGGTTTTTGGTATTAAATTTTAATAGAAACAGATAAGAATTTGAGATAAGAGTGAAGTATACGGGTATTTCACTTTTTTAAAGATTAACGAAAACAAATCCAGCCAAAGATAGTTAAAAAGATTCCGATTATTAAGACAATAAACCAGAAATTTGATTGAGCCATTAGATTTTGGATTTTTTGTTGTTGTTCTTCTAATTCAAATCCCCAATATAATTTTTGACCGCATTTTTTACAAAATGGCAGGTTTATATCTTCAATTTTATTGCTACAATTATCACACCAATATTCATTTTTTTCTTTATCATATTTTCGGATAGCCATTTATCAATTAGCCAAACTGATATTAGGTTCAACATTTAAATTTTCAACCCAATCTAACATTGCTTTCCAATTCTCACCGCCTTTATAATATTTTACGAGAGAAGTGTAAGCATAAATATAAATATTAGTTGGTCTTGTGTGCCATCTAAAAGTCATACTTTCCCCACTTTCCGATAAATCTTTTGGTAATCCAGCCGCATAAGTTCCATTGCTTAACTTAATTTTGCGGTATAAAAGTTTAAGCAATTCTTTAATTTCCCAATTAGTAAATTCGCCTTTAATTAATATCCACAAGTCAACCTCGGTTTTTATTGGCGCATCAAAAGCATCCCATTTTAAGATTTCATAATCCGGGATTTTTCCTTCTGCTTGCAATTTAAAAATTTCACTTGCGACATTCCAAGGAGTTTCAGTTTCTGTTATTTCTTGAGTTTTGGGGTAATTTCGCCTATAGTTTTGTTTATTTTCTATTGATTTTGTGCTTTCCGAGATAATAACTATTCCAACGATTATGATACTAATTACTATAACCCAGAACCAGATTTTTTCTAACATCTTATCCTCCTATTCTTTATATTTCTTAATCTTTAAAATCACTTTGAAAATGGCGTCTATTTCATCGGGCGTTACCACAATGGGTGGGTAAGCCCGATTTATTGATGACAGTATAATCTTATCTTTTAAAATATGCAAGCATTTTATTGTTGTATCGGTATGGATTCTTAGTGCTACGATTTCGCCTTTTCCTTTAAGATTTTCCAATTGCGTTGGTACGATTACCACAATATCGCTTTCTTCTAATTCTGGCGCCATAGAGTTACCAATTACTTTCAAGGCAAATGCCTCCGGTGGAACATCTTTTTTTAATACTGGAATTTGCCCCTCATATATTTCTTCAATATGAGTTAATTTACCGGCCGGGATTCGTCCGTAAATCGGTACCATCACTAAATCTTCTGCCCCATATTTTATCGGCTCCTGTTTTATCATTTCTCCCTCTCCAGTTATAAGCCATCTTAAATCAACTTTACATATTTTCGCCAATTCTACCAATACCTTTAATTTCGGATTTTTTACTACCCCCTTAACGATATTTGACATTTCCGATGTTGTTAAACCCACTTTTTCAGCAATTTCTTTTTGTTTAAGTCCTGAATATTCAATGGCTTTTGCGATTCTTTTATTTAATTCAATTATATTCAATTTTCCTCTTGACAAAATTCAATTTTTTTGTATAATATTTATCAATGAAGACAATAGCGAACAACCACACCTCCGTTTTTGGCAAAGAAAATTCTTTTGTCACCACAATCAAAAACCAGCATAATATTATACTATCTCCTGAGTACTTGTCAAGTCTAAAATTACTTCCTTTCTCTCAGCGTTTCAAAATTATAATGTTCCATCGCGGCTTTCGTCAGCAAAAAGATTTGGCACGGGCGATTGGCATAAGTCAATATTACTTATCTCTTATTATTCAAGGCCGTCGCTCCGGTAATAGATTCCGCACCAAAATTTGTGAAGTTTTGCAAGTTTCGGAAAAGGATCTTTGGAATGAAAATTAAAGGTGATACTAAAATGAAATTTTATTATCTTCCCGTCTATTCTGTTGTAACTAAAATTGATAATAAAATCTTTACTCAATTTAAAATCATTGCCGATGATATTGATCAAGCATTAAAAATTAATGATCAACTCATCCGCAATAAACTTAAGATGCCTCTTTGGTTATATCATAGTCACCGTCCTGAATTTTATAAAATCAATCATTATAATTGTTCAAATCCAAAAGGGCAACTTTCTCTTATTATTACCCCATTTTGCGGACCCGGTGTAAGATTAGTTTATAAAAAAAGCAAGAAAGGCAAAAAATATGTCGCCGCCTGCAAGATTTTTAAACAAGATAATCCCTTTATTTTCAAGCAATTATGAAAAATTATCCCGGAAAGCACTTTAAACCTTTGTCACCACAAAGTCTTAAAAACCAGCAAGTTTCTTTCCGGGATAAAATTTTCCCAACAGGGGATGGCTGGCAACGCTCATTGCTCTTCTTTAGTTTTAGTTGGTCTATTAGGTCAAAATTTTATTCATTAGCGATGAGCGTTGCCAATAAAATTTGCGGTATTGTATCTTACTCCCTTACCGCATCGTTGCCGGGATGTTTCGTTTTTTTATATCATCCCGGCTTTAAAATTTATTATAACGACATCGCTTATGTGCTTTCTCCTTTCTTTAAAGTTGGGGTGTGGGGCTCATTCAAAAAAGCCATAAGCGATGTCAATTCAGAAAGGAGTTTCAATGTCTCAAGACTTAATTCCTGATAAAGACCTAAAACGAGCCTACGAACTTTGTTCAATTATAACCGAAGGTTTCAAAAAACAAATTAAAGGCATTCAAGGTATTCTCGAAGTTGGCGCCGCATTAAAAGAACTTCGCGATAATAAATTTTATAAGAAACTTGGCTATCAAAATTTCGAAGAATGCACACTTGAACTATGGGAAATGTCCCGAGAAAATGCGTACCGATATATTCAAATTATTGAAAGATTTCCAGCTGATTTTGTAACACGCTTGTTACAAATTGATAAGTCTTTAAGTTTTAAAAGATTATATCAACTTTCCGTGTCATTTCGTCAAATCCCCGAAACCCTGCAGGCTTTGTCCGTCCAAGACATTGAAAGACTGAGAGATATGCCTGATTCCGAGTTTGAAAAAGAGATGAAATTGCTTCGGGGTTATAATCGTTCCCGAGATGGCGGTCGTGGGCCATCTGATTTAGAACGACCCTATATTTCCCGTGACCGCTATCGTGACCAACGGCGCACTATTGAACGGCTCAAAGAAGAACGCGACGCCTTAAAGGCGGAAAAAGCCGAATTACTCAAAGAACTTGAATTAGCCCAGCAAAATCTAAGCGATGCCCAGCGCATTCTAAAAAGTGAAGACCGCACCAAAGAATTGGTCAAGATCAATGAAGTTCTAACCCAAAAAATCGCCGAATATGAGAAAAACATTGCCGAATCAGAAATAAAAAAAATGAATCGCAAAAAGGCGACGCAATTAATCTATTCGCTTCGTTTTGATATTCTCCAATTACTCATTCGCGCCCGCAATGAGATAACCATTCCCAATCTTGAAGTTTGGGTTTGGCTGGATATGACTTTTACAGATATTATTGCTGATGTTGAACGGGTGCGCGAGGCGCTTGCCTCCGATTACCTTGAAGAAATTGACAAACTACCCCTTATTGCTGGTGAAGGCTCTGCTGCCGCCTTACGACTCTTAAGCAAAGAAATGTATCCTGATGTAGAGGCTGCCCTTCGTGAAATCGTTGGACAGCCTGGCATTGGTATTGAAATTATTGACAAAAATGAAAACTCTGCTAAATAATCTTGTCGAGATCGCCCAAAGTTATAATATTCCAACTTCTGAAATTGCAAGGATTTATCGTATTCCTCCCCATAAAGCTTATCGTTATTTTGAAAAAATTCGAAATATGCGGAATCTCAATTTTACTCCTCAGGAAAAAGATTATGTCTTCAAGATTGCCGCTTTTATCTATCGTGCTATGTCTAAAATAAAATTTCGTTCCGTTTCAACGGAAATTGCTATTCGCGAACTTGAACGAATCCGTGTTATTCCCAAAGGCGCAATTTCAGTTTCTCGTGCCAACGAATTAATGAATTATTTTGGTATTAGTCAGCGATTTTTCAAATTACCCCGTCCTTGTATTCGGATGACGACTGTTGGCCCGAATTATCTTCATCAAGCCGATTTCACGGTTTCCCAAATGTTTTATCTTCATAATATGCAAATTAAATTTCATTCCGAATATGCTAAAAAACAACCAAAACGGAAAGTGATGATGGGCGTTTTAAAAGACCATTTTTCCCAATGCATTTTTGCCAAAGCCTACGAAATGGTAGCGGAGAGTTCAATCGGTGTGATTCAATTTCTTTACGATGCTTGGTCGCCCAAACTTGGTCCAGGTTTTCCCTTTCATGGTTTACCCTGGAATTTATATACCGATGCTGGTCCGGGTTGGAAATCCAAAGCCGCCCGCGAACTCTATAAAGCCCTTTTCATCTCTTGGAAACCCCATTCTCCCGGCAATGCTCGTGCTACTGGTAGTGTTGAAAAAGGAATTGATTCTTGTATTACTTTTGAAAAAATTATTAAGGGTCGCTTAAGTGCCGGGGCAAATATTTCCTTAGAACGATTCAATCAAATGTTATTTGAGTATTGCATTGACTTAAATAACAAACCCCACACTTATTTTACCAAACTAAAACGATTTGAGATTTGGCAGCAAATCAAAGACGAAGACATTCGCTGTTGTCCGCCCTGGGAAATTTTCTTAAAACTTACCGCGACTGAAGACGAACCCCGTCGGGTAACTCCTTATGGCACAATCAAATATCAAGGCAAGGAGTATTATATCGGAACCGATTTCGTTCATCAGATAGTTTATCCTTATCTTGGTCTTGAGGGGGAATTATATGTCAAAATTCCCAATTATGGTATAGTTGGTCCTCTAAAACCTGGGATTCCATTTGTTCAATTTGGTGAATATAAAACGCCCCAATTAACCACTTGGGAAAAAAATATCCAAGCGGTCAAAGCCATTGCCCAAGAACTTGGTTTTTCACCTGACGATATTGATTACGAGCGTCAGAGCGATGATGTCTATATTCCGCGTGAAGGTCGTCCAGTTATTGAACCGGAATCCGAACGATTTTTCACTTCAATCTATGAAGTAAAATCCTATCTTGCCGATTCCATCGATTTTGATTTGTTACCGCAAGATATTATCGCTAAAATTGACGAAGTGATTGAAGCCAATACCGATGCCAAAGGCTTTATTCCTATCTCCATCGTGGAAAAAATTCTAAAAATCATTCAACCTTATTATTCCCAATCGTCTTATGATTAAAGCCACCGAAATCTTTAAAGAACCCGAATTCACCAAAGAAGAAATTGCCAAAATTTTTTCTGTTGCCAAAGGCAAATTAGTCTATTTCAATTCCCTTAAGCCTAAGCATCAAGCCGATCCAATTCCGGTTCTTATCCGTTATGCCCGGGGCGAAAATTGGCAAAAAGACTTACCTTTTACCAAGCGTCGTTTCTATCAAATTCGTGATAAAGAAAGAAAAAATTTTAGTTTTGAACGGATTTTATTTTGGCAAAATCAAGGATTGAAATTGAAAGAAATTGCCCGACTTGCCGGGGTATCTGAGGCAACTTTAACCAAAATGCGGAAAGGAGAGCAGGATGTTTAAGGTTAATTATCCGAACAAAGTTTTTAAAACCAAGGCGATGGCAAAGATTGAAAAAGAGGTCAAGCGTCTACTTGAGACACCGGGGGCAATCCTTGCCATCATTGGTGAAATTGGTGCCGGTAAGACTATTGCCACTTTTGAAGCACTAAGCGAATATGAAGAAACCGGTCATTATATCATCTGGATTAAAAATCCAGAACGCGAGCGATTGCGTGCCGGGTCAATCATTGCCAGCATTATTCGCAATTTAGGCGAAGAGCCTCGTCGCGATGCCGAATCCCGTTCCGAACAATTACGGAGACTGATGGGCGAAAAGAGTGCAACACGCCGAATCTGTATTGTTCTTGATGACGCCCATGTTGCTCCTCCTTCGTTATTGCGTAGTTTTAAGCGTTTATTAGAACTTGGTTTTGGTCGGCGCTTCGGATTATGCTCACTGCTCCTTATCGGGACACCTGAACTCTATGCTAAATTAACTGTTGTCCCTGAAATTTTCTGGCGGACCAAGAAGATTGATATGAATCTTTTAACGGCTGAAGAAGCCAAAAATTTTACCAAGTGGGGAGCAAGCTGGGAAAACATAAAATTAGAAGAAAGCGCAGCTGAATATATCGGCAGTAAATTCAACAATCCATTGATTATCACTTCGGTTTTATCAATGCTTGAAGAAACTGCGGCACGCATTGGCGAATCAAAAATTACTCTTGAGATGGTTAAGGCGATATTGGGTCGTGAAGTTCGTCAACAAATGATGCTTTATGATATTTCGCAAAAAGAACTTGCGGAAAAAATCGGCTGCTCCCCATCACAAGTCTCAAAAGTTTTATCCGGCTCATACCCTGGCGACCGAACCGCTCAAGTCATTGAAAATCTTAATAAACTTATTGCCAACAAAACTGGTATAAAATGAGAAGCAATTCAATTTATCTCGATTTTCTTAAATCCCAAATTCTTAATCTTATTAAGCATTCTGGTCCAATTACTGCTGCTGAAATTGCTGAACGGATTCCGATTCTTTCTGATGATCCGATTCGGATTATTCGGAAAAAGATTCGTGAATTGATAATTACCGATAAAATTCCGATTGCTTCTTCTATGGAACCACCTTATGGTTATTTTTTGGTTAATGGCAATTCCGAAGCCCGCAATCATTATATTGCCCAACTCAAATCCCGGATTAATTCGATTGCCCAACGACTTTCTGCTTTTGAAAGTGCCACCGCCCGAAAGATTCAATTAGCATTATTTCCTGAATCCAGGAAAGACAAAAAATGAGGCAGGAAAAGGCAATATCGGGGAATATCCACGGCTTAGCTGCAGACAATACCGTTCCTCGACGGTCTGGTCTGCCCTGCCTTTTATTGACAAGGAGGCTAAATGGCTATTAGCATTTTTTACTGGCTTTATTTTCTTTTGGGAATTGTAATCATTTATCTTATCAAGGAGGTATGCGATGAGGATTAAACCCAAGAATTTATATCCGATTCCTGACCTCAAAACTGCCGACGAGGTCTTAAGAAAAATTGCCGAATTAAAGCGGAATATAATCGTTCTGGAATCCGAAGCCCAGGAAAAAATTGATAAAATCAAAGATGGCTTAAATTCCAAAATTTCCCCGATTCTTCAAGAAATTGAGAGATATGAACTTAGTTTATCGGCTTTTGCTAATGCGCAAAAAGATGAATTATTTAAAGACCGTAAGACTATTGAAATCACCTTTGGTTTTCTTGGTTTTCGCCAATCAACTAAAATTTCAATTACCAATCAAACTTTAAAACTCTTAAAACAGTTTGGCTATAACGAAGCAATCATTGTCAAAGAATCCGTCAACAAAGAAGTTTTGCAAACATATTCCGAAAGCCAACTCGCTGAAGTCAAAGCCAAAAAAATCGTTGAAGACAATTTCTGGTACGAACTCAAGAATGATGTTCAGAAATGATTGATTTTAAACCAGTGTGATTTCATAATGCGTAAGTCGCAATTAAGACTCATCTGGTTTTTAGCCCGCAAAATCGGCTACGATTCCGAAATTCTGCATTCTTTAATTAAAAAAATGACCCATAAAACTTCTTTAAAAGAATTGAGCGACGATGAAACAAAAAAGGTAATCAATAAACTCAAACAATTCGCCGGTGAAAACGAAAATTATCATTCCCATCCCATTAAAGTCAATGAAATTGGTGAGACGATTGAATATGCTTCACCGGCTCAACTTTATTGTATCAAATTCTATGCCGAAAAGTTAAAATTCACACCCCAATCATTAACGACATTTATTGCCCAATACCTTAAACTGAATCGCTATACCCTTGATTTAAAACAATTAACTAAACGGCAAGCCACTTCCCTGATTATTCGGTTAAAGACCCAATATCAACGCCAACAAGCCAAAATCAAATTTCAGCAATCCCAATCCACTCTTTTCAGTTAATCGTATGGATTTAGAATTTGAATCAACCCAAAGTTTTAATCGCTTAAAACAAATTTTGCTTGATATTCGCGACAAAGTTCTTGCCGAACTTGCCTATCTACCTCAAACTGAAGTCTATCGTTATCGTTTTTTAAAAAATTACATCAAGGAACTGGAACGAATCATTGATGGGCAAATTCAACAAACTCCTCAAGGTATCAAAGTTATTACCAAACCATTGGCTGACCGATTAGCCGAAGAAATCCCGGTCGCCAAGGTTTTTGAGGATGCTCATTATGAAGGTGTCCAGGAATTAAAAACTGCTGGTTTCTATCGCGGTTTTCCAATGATTGATGAACAAGCCTTGGCTTTTCTTGAAGATTACAAATTAGACTTAATTAAACGAATTTCCAATGACTTACGAGAAGGGATTAAATCCCAACTTCGGCTTGGTATAATTCAAAGTGAAGGAGTCAGTGAAATTGCCAAACGGATTCGCAACCAGCATTCAATTATTGCCGACCGCACCGAACGGATTGTCCGCACGGAATTAGCCAGAGCCCAATCCGAAGGTCACAACAATGTTTACCAAAAAATTGGTGTGACTCGGGTTCAAGTCATTGGTCGTGGCATCGATTGTCCGATTTGTTCCCAGCATATTGGTAAAATCTATCGTTTCGATTCTGCACCTCGGGTTCCACTCCACCCTAATTGCCGTTGTGATATAGTGGCGGTTGAACGGGGTGATGGTAATTGGTTTGTTACTGAGCGTCAAATTCAATTTGTCAAAGATTATCCACTACCCGAAAATATTAGTATTGCCTTGCCGACGATTCGCCGAATCGCTAAAGAACACCCCGAACCTTTATATGTTTGGCCCGAAGCTGCCAAAGTCATTACTCAGGGCAGTCGTGAGCGTGGAATTTGGTCCCGGCAATATGCCAAACCACTTATTAAAAACTTACGAATTTTTAAATTAAGAGTCAGTGAAAATAAAATCTTAGATGCTTGGTTAGAAAAATAAAAGGAGGTACAATGGAAATAATCAAAAAGAAAGCAGTCGAAGAAAAAGATGGCTATGAAATAATTGAATATTTCATTTCCATCAATCATACCCCTGCTGAAAAAAGATTTATTGACGATGCGATCCCAAAGTTTCCCGAGATTATTACTAAATTAATTAAACCTAATATTCAAACTCGGGACAACAATGTTCAAATCAAATTCGCCTTTAGCACCAAAGACCTAAATTTTGAGCAAGCAAAATCCGCTGTTGATAATTGGTGTCAAACTTTAACCGAAACAATTCAAGCCCAAGCCAACTTCCTACCACTTTATGAAGAAAACTTAAATTTAAAAGCGATGCTACGCTCAATTCAAGTCCGGCTGGATGATTTAGAAACTTTCAAAATTGCCCTCTTAACTGCCTTGCCTGGTAGTATTCGCAAACGCATCAAAATATGAATAATTCTCTTGACAAAAAGCCAATTAAGCCTATAATTATCATTAAGAATGATTTGGAAATAGTAGAGTATCCCCTCCCGGAAAACTTTTCGGGCAGAGTGGTCCTCTATTTCCAAAAAGGTAACTTGCAAAATTTAAGCAAGCAACAGTTCATTGACAAGAAGACAATAATCCAAGGTCGCAAGCCTTAGATTATTTAACGGTAGTGTAAGTAATAAACTTCGCTCCGGTTCTTCATCTTTTGCCCTTGACAAAAGATTAGCCAAGATGAAGAATCGGAGTTTTTTTAAATAGGAGGAATGATGAGAGAAGAAAAGCCAATCAATAATGGCTTGGCTAAAGACATTGAAGAAATGATTGACCATATTCAACTGCTTCTGGATGTTGCTTGTGCTAAATTAGACGATTTACGCAAGGCAATTCAAAATCCCCGCTATTTAAAATCAGTGGTTCGAGAAAAGGAAAAAGAACTCTCCGATAAAATTACCGAAATTCTACGCGGTTATTCCGAATTAAAACGAATTCAACGACGGTCCGATTAATATTTTTATTGATGGGCAATGATCGAGTTACTCGAAATCTTAAAAGTTACCGGTCCCGCTATTGCGATTTTAATCTGGCTGACAACGAAACTTTGGCACCGCCTCAATAAAAAGGAAGACAAAATTGAAGAACTCTTCAATCGTCTGCTTGAAGAAACCAAACGAACGACTTTGACTTATATTCAATTGTTTCAAATCAAATCAAAGACGAAAGACAATATTGCGCTGGATTCCTATTTAGATTTTCTGAATCAGAAGGCGGATGAACTCAAAACTGAAATTAACCAATTAAAATTTAAAAAATGAGAAAAGTCAAATATCTTATCATCCATCATGGTGAATGGAAGGATACCCCTGAATTCCAAACCAATGAAGTAAAAAAAGACCAGATGCAACGGGGTTATTCTGACATCGCTTATGATTTCGTAATCGAAAATTTTGCTGGTCAATATTTTGCCATTGTTGGCCGCCCCCTAACCCAAGTTGGCGGTCATTGCAAAGGTTGGAATCAAGTTTCAATTGGTATTTGCTTTTTGGGTAATTTCAATCAAGCGCCGCCACCAATTGCTATGCTCAGATATGGTATTGAATATTTAATAATTCCCTTAATACAAATTTTTTCCATTCCGATTAAAAATATATTGGGTCATGGTGAAGTTCGTGATACGGATTGTCCCGGCAAATTCTTCAATATGAATCAATTTCGTTCAATGATTCAAGATAACCGCTAATATGGCACATGGTATTGATACTAAAGAACGGGCTTTTCAACTCTATGTTCAGGGTTTATCTTTTGCTGAGATTAGCCAAGAAACCAAAGTTAATAAAAAAACTTTGCTTCGTTGGAAGCGAAATTTTGGTTGGGATATTCGTCGGGATCGAATTATTCAAGATGTTCAAAAAAAGAGTGATAAAAAACAAACGGAGATTTTAAGCCAATTGTATGACAAGACCTTATCGCTTTGGCATCAAGTTACCGATGAACTCCAAGCCACTTCTTTTCGTTCTAAGGAAGGGGCACTAAACGCCTATCAAATGTTGACCAATCTTATTATTAAATTTCGTCCCGATTCAGTGGAATTGAAAGACGAAGCTTTAAAACGGGTATTTGATGTTCTTTTCCGGCACCCTAAAATTGGTCCTTTAATTGAAAAACATAAAGACGAACTGCTTGCCGAAATTGACAAGGAACTAAAAAAGATATGAAAAAATCTAAAGCCCTTGAGGTCTTTAAACAGATTCTTGAAGCCAAAGACGAATTCAAGCGCCAATATACCAAAGACCCCTTTTCGTTACTTACTCATTTTGGTTATTGCTTTCCGCCCAAAATCAAAAAACTTTTTAGCGATGTTTATTATAATCGCATCACGCGTGGTGTCGCCCAAGCCCCGCGTGGTGGTGGCAAGACCCAGATTGCCGCTGGGCTTGGTTTCATCAAATTCTTCTTACAAAATTTTAATGTTGGTATTGTTGCCGGTTCTAAAGAACAAGCCTTAAGAGGCATTGAATATATTCAAGATATTACTGGCGAGCCCGAAATCATTAACTATGTTGAAGATGAAACCAAAACTCTAATCAAAGGCAAAACCGGCAATTGGATTAAAGCCAGCCCCGCGTCGACTAAGGCGATTCGTGGCTTACACGCCAAAGGCAGACCCATGCTTCTGATTATGGACGAAGAAGCGGAAATGGAAGAAGCGATTGTCCGTTCCGCTTTAAATATTATCCGTGACGCCCCAATTTCAATTATTTTGCGTCTTTCAACCTATCATAAAATCTATGGCACTTTTGCCGACTTATGCGACAATTATCAAAAATATGGTTATCAAAAATATGTCTGGGATTCCTTTGATGTTTGTGAGAAGTGTCGCGACACTTGCTCTGAATGTTTTAAAAATTATTATGGGTTACGTGATGATATTAAGACCTTAGAAAAAGATTTTGCTGCCCATTATTGTCAAGGCAAAGCCAAAAAAGGACAGGGTTGGCTCAAGATTCCTGAAATTCGTCAGGCATTTCTTGAATCTTCCCGAGAATGGTTTGAAACGGAAAATATGGGTTGGCGCCCAGCTGGCGAAGGTGCAGTCTTGCCAATTGAGATGGTGAAGCAGGCTTTCCATTATGACCAAATTATTCCTAATCCATCGGCTGAGCATTGGTTTGGGATTGACTGGGGTTTTAAAGGCACAACCGCGGTTGAATTCCTTGAGCGTGAAGATGAAAAAATCAAACTACTGGAATCCCTTGAATTTCACCAAACTTCTCTTGATTTAATCATTGAACATCTCCACGACCTTGGTGACCCTTATCATTGTAAAGAAATTTACGCCGATGCTTCGCATCCTTTTGAAAATTCTAAACTTACGGATGAAGGTTTTGATGTGATTGAAGTGCCATTTGTCTCTTATAAAGAGACTGGTGCCGGTTGGCTCAAATATCTATTTGAAAGGGATTTATTTATGGCGCCCAAAAAATTCGAAAATGTGCAAAGACAATTAATCAATTGGCGCCGCGATAAGACCGGTAAGATTGTTAAAAAAGACGACCATCACTGCGATGCCCTACTTGCTGCCACCAAAAAACTTGAACTCAAGAAAAGTGATACAATGATAATTGGCCCACGAGTTCTACCTCAAGCCGGCAGTGATTTTGTTTACAATATTATCAAGGTTGGAACTGAACGATGAAATTATTTGGTGAATCACTGAAAGTTATCCGCGTCTTAACCAAATTCTGGGAATATTTCACTGGCGAGCGCAAAACCATTGAACGCTATGATGAAGCCCAACTTAAGAAAGCCTATCGGAAAATGCAGTTTATCGGTCCAATTGTGGATTTAATCAATTCATTCTTATTTGGCAATTATTTTAAAGTTTCTTCGGAAGACGAAAATGCCCAAAAAATTCTCCAAGATTTTTGGGACGACAATAAAGCCCTATTACTTCAAGCCGGTATTGAAAATAGTCTTTTTGGCAATACCTATCTTGCCTTTGAATATCAGGAACCTAATTTATTGCTCAAGATTTTATCACCCCAATCAGTTAAAAAAGTATTAAATCCCGAAAAACCTTGGCTAATTGATGGTTATGAAATTAAAGTTACGATTGAGCAGAAAGAAATTAGGCAAATTATTACTAATCAATCTTTTGAATTTTTTGTTAATGGCATTTCTCAGCAAAAAGGCGATAATCCTTATGGTTTAATTCCAATTGTTCATGTTACCGGCACTCAATTTTCCGATGAACTTTTTGGCACCGGTGATATTGATTCGGGGATTTACCAATTAAGTGAACGCTATGAAAAAATTTTGAACAAGGCGGTTATTATTGAAGATTATCACGGCGCACCGATACCGGTTTTCCAGGGCGTCAAGGATTTTTCCGATTTAAAGACCAAATTGGAATCTGAAGAACCAGGTAAACCCGGGTTTGGTCTTTATTTGCCATCCAAAGATTCGCAAGTTTATTTTCTTGAATCTAAGCGTGGCACGGGCAATATCATTGAATTACTCAAATTGCTTTATTGGGGTATTGTAATTCAATCCCGGATTCCTGAATATCTTTTTGGTGTTCATATTCCCGAGGCATTAGCCTCAACTCGTGAGCAGCGCGCGCCATTCGAGAATCGAATCAATAAGCGAAGATTAATTTGGTCAGTCAGTTTACAGGAAGCAAATAAAATTATTTTAAAAATGTTAGAATATCATCAGGGATTATCTTTCGTGACAGATAAGACCAAGATTGATTGGGGACCGATTTTTGAGAAAAATCGCACTGAGGAAGCCGATATTTTAGATAAGAAAACAAAAGCGATTGCGCTCTTAAAAGAATTGGGTTTGATTTCCGAGCAGACTGCTCTTGAATCTTTATCGGAACTAATTATCAATCCGAATCAAGAAAAAGAACGCATAGAGGAAGAGAAAACTAAAAGTGAATCACCCTATTAAGATTTCGGAAAGGAGATTTTATGCTTTCAGTTAAGGAAGCCAAATTCGGTTTGGCTGATACAGGCATTATTACCGATAATCTTTTGATTTCGGCAATAACAAAGCCACCCGTTCCTCAAATTACTCAAAATATGGCAATTCCCTATACGCCCAAGATTTCGGTTACCAATGAAATTAAAATCAAACGGGCTTGTGGTAAGATTGAACTTGATTTTATTAATACGGATGTCAACAGTTCTCATATTATTTATTATCAAATCTATGTTGACCATCAATTGCTCATCGACCGTTCGGCTGGTTTTGAGATTCCAGCCGATTCCCAATTTACCAAAACCGAACTGATTTTTCAAAACGACCCGCCTGATGAAAATTTACAAATTGATTTCTATTTCTGGGCGGATGAAGCTAACCAGATTCAACTCAATGGCCATCGCGTCCGTTGCGGGTTCGGTTCCGAACTTGCCGCTGCTGCTGCCATCAAAATCGAAAAAGAAGGTTATCAAGCGATTTATGCCGAATTTGCCTCGACTGGCGCTTCTTATACTTATTATCTCAAAGCCTTTAATTCTGGCATAACTCTTGATACTGGCAACGATCCTTTATCTATCGAAGGTTTGCTTCCTTATTCCGAATTCTACTTTACTCCATTAGAAAACGAAATTGTCTATCTAACTGGAATTAGTTTGATATGAAATTGAAAATTTTAAAGGAGGTTTTATGTTTGATTTTTTACAATCCTTAGATGCTACGGCGGTCTTGATTCTTTTTCTTTTCGTCATTGCGCTTATTTTTCTCGTTATCCTTTGGTTCCGGGCTAATTTTTTAAAACAACGATTGAATCAAACTGAGCGTGAAAAATTAGAATTGGATATGAAATTAAAGACTTCGCACACTGAACAATTGGCACAAAAACTAACCGAATCAATTAAAACGATTGATGCTATTGCCGAACTTCTAACTCAATTACCCAGGGGGAAATAATGCCCTATACGATTGATAATCCACCCGACCGGATTAAAACCTTACCTAAGCACGCCCAGGAGATTTGGATTAATGCTTACAATGCCGCCTTAATTCAATATGAAGATGAAGGTAAGGCTAATGCAGTTGCCTGGGCAGCCGTGGAAAAAGCCGGCTATTACAAAGATAAATCCGGTAAATGGGTAAAAAGTGAAATGACTTTTGATATTGAATCCGGGGAACTTTGTGCGGAAGAAATTAAAATTCCATTATCGGTTGATATTACTAAATTAACTGAAGGTGATGCCAACCCCTTTTTCGTTGTTGCCAAAGCCTTAAAAGTTGGTATCTCCAAAAACAAACGAATCTATTCCCGGGAAAATCTTGAACAATTAAAATCTCAATTACCGCTTTATGGTTATCTTGGCCATATCAAAGAAGAAGATATTGGTTCGATCTATCGCAAACCGGTTACGGTCTGGCTTGGTGGTGAAATCATCAACGATTGGCTTTATGTTAAAGGCTATGTTTTCCCGGATGAAAAGGACTTGCGCAAATCAATTGAGATTGGTTTAAAAATTGGCAAACCCCCCGCGGTCAGTGTCTTAAACTGGTTAAATCTACAACCTTGTGGTGAAAATCAGAAGGTTTTGGATTTAAAGGGGGTTTCCATTGATTGGGCGAGTTATGGATTTGAAGGAGTCCCTGGCGCCCAAGTCGTATCCATGGGTTCCGAACAAACTCAAAAGGAGGTAAATATGGAACGAGCCGAGTTCATTGCTGGTTTAACCCTCGATGATTTAAAAAAGGAAAGACCAGATTTAATCCAAGCTCTTTCCGCCGAGATGCAAACCAGCGATGAGGAAAAGAAAAAACAAAAAGAGACTGAAGACAAGATCAAAACGCTTGAAGCCGAAAACCTCAAACTCAAAACCGAAATACTCAATGCTCATAAAGAAAAATTACTTGGCGAAATCAAGGATGAGAAAATTCGCGAAATCGCCAAGGATTTATTACAAGGCGAATCAATCGAAAAACTTGAGGAAAACTGGAAATTAGTCAAGGAAAAGCTCGGCAAGCTTGAAAAGCCCGGCATGCCGATTCTCAATACTCAAAGTAATACTAAAAAAGGTTCTGATTTTCTGCAGGACCGTTATTTAACCACATAAGGAGTCAATATGGCACAAAATCAAAAACTTTGGGATGATGTCAAAACTGTAAAAATCACTGCTAGTGCAGCGCATGTCGCTGGTGATTTAGTGCACGAAGGCAATTGGTATGGCGTTTGCGTTGACAACATTGCCAATGGTGATGAAGGAATGATTCATATTCGTGGGGTCTTTAATTTGACCAAACAATCAGCCAGTCAAGTGATTGCAACTGGTGATCTTATTGAATTTGTTACTGGTGGCAAAGTTCAAAAATTTGCGTCAGGCACAAAAATTGGCAAAGCTTATGAGGCATCGGGCAATGGTGAGACCACAGTCAATGTTATCTTGATGCCCGAACTTTATTAAAGGAGTTAACTATGGGAATAATTTTCAAACCTGGGGTCAATCTCCGTGAGATTTTTCAAGACCCCGAAAAACGAAAATTAACTGGTGAGGCCATTACCGCTTATTTACGGGATGGGTTCTACGATACGGAAAATAATCCAATTCCTTCTAAACCAAAATTTTCCGCCGAAACAATTATCCAATTTCCTTTAGCCGAGTTAAAAAAACTTCTTGCTGGTGAATACATTTCGGCTGGTGATATTACCGGTGGCGCAGCGGTTGGCATTCAGCGTAAAGAAGTTTTTATCGCCGATGTCCCAGCCGATACTCAATATCTCTTAATCTTTCGCACTGTTCAATCCAATAAAGCCGGTGAAACCTACGAAACTGCTGCGGCGGGTATTACTTTCACCCAATTAAAATTGGGTGAAGCGCCCAAACTTGGCACTATTACTCAAACCGCCAATTATGTGCCCAATCTCAAATGGGGTGCTGCCTTTGGTTTCCATCGCGAATGGATTGAGGACAATGAAGTCTGGAAATTAGAAGACCTAATTCGCCAGGCGAAAATCGGTGCTTATGATGCTAAGGCTACTTATATGTATGGCTTAATTGTTGCGGCCAATTGGAGCAACATTAATTATGCGACAAGTTGGGTCAATTCTCTCAATTTAGCTTTTGCTGCATTAAAAAAGAACAAAGCCTTATTACCCAATCAACGGCCAGTGATTCTTTGTCCGGTTGAAAAATTAGCCGAAATTCTTCAGGCGGTTAAAGATACTTTAGTTACCGGCCAACGCGGTGAGCGATTAACGGTTATTCCCGACATTATTGATTCGACTTATATTCTTGATGCCAATAAAAAAGTCTATGTTCTGGTTCCTTTTGAACGGTTCATTCTTCAAGAGCGTGAAGCCCTGCGGACTGAGACCGATAAAGACATTATGCTTGATGCTGAGGCTTATGCCTGGTATTTCCGAATGAATGGTGTTATCTTAGATACAAAATATGGTGTAACGATTACTTATTCCTAATGGTTGAACGACTTAGAATTCGTCTTGGTTCGCTGACGAAAATATTTTCGGATGGAGAACTTCAAGAATTCATTGATACCGCCATCACGGGTTATAACTTAGAAGAGGGCAAGGACGATGTCCTTATCCTCGACCTTGCCCTCGCCACCTGTTATTTGCGTTTGGCGACCGACACCGGAATGTTTTTTAAGTATCAACAGGCTGACGAATCGGTTGACAAATCAATGACTTCTGAGGCTTTTCGTAAACTTTATGAAGTTTTGTGGGAATCTTGCAGGGCTCGGCTTGGTATTGGTGAGAGCGGACAAGTCGAAACCGGCAAATCCGATACCTTTATTATGCGTAAAGCGGAAAGCAAAGAAAATAATTCTTAATTAATGGTTTGGCGTTACGAACTCTATTTTAAACCCTATCTGAAATGGTTGATGATTATTGCCGGCATTTTAATCATTATTGGGATTTTTACAATTTATCGTTCCTGTTCTCGCCTCTTCAATCCGCCCGTGCGTGTTTCTAAGATAATCCCCTTTTCTATAAAAGAAGGCAAAGGTATGGGTGAAATTCCTATCCAAAAATCGATTAAACTTTTTGGCACTCAAAAATCTGAACTTGCCATCAAGATTCCACCTCAACCTAAGCCGGTTGAACTCAAAGTTACTGAAGACTTAAAAGTATTTCCGAAAACTTCTGATTCATCAGAAATTAAAAATTGGCAATTAGAAATTAAAAAATCTTATACCCTGATTCGCTTTCACCCTACCTTTCATCTCACTGTCCTCTGTGCCCCTTTTACCATTCTTCAAACAAAAAATTTTGAATTTTTCCCTGGTCTTAAACTTCGTTTTCTGGAAATCTGGCGCTTTGGCACTGCTACTTATCTAACCACCAAAGGTCCTGGTCTTGGCATAGATTTTGCTATAATTTCCAATCTCTCATTTGACTACTGCCGATTATTAAACAGTCATAACTTTGGTCTTTCTTTAAAATTATGAGAATCCCTATTTTGCCCTCTATTTTCGCATTAGAAAGGCGATCTCCGGTTATTAAGGGTTTATATCGTCTTAAAAAAGTTCAACAAAATTCAACTGGAAAGTCGCACAAATTCGCCTATTTTTTTACCCCACCCTTGCCCATTTTTACCAACTATCAAAAAGTGAAGTACCCGTCTATTTCACTTGACAAATTAAAGATATGCTAACTGAAGACGACAAAAAATTCATTGTCAATACTTCCGAAGAAATTATTACCGGTTCCGGTGAAAAAATGATTCGCCGTCGGCTCAAGACCAATCTGCCGCCTCATTCTTACGATTCCGATTTTGGCGAGACGGTCAAATCAACTGAAGACCAATATGAAGACTTAGAATTTACTGGTAAAGTCTTTTTCAAAATTACTGAGCGAGTTGCAATACAAGTCTTCGGTGCAGTCATTCAAGCCGATGCTATAATTCATATTCCAATAAAATACGATGTAATTGCCTCTGATTTAATATACATTCGTGGTGTTCAATATCGTATTCTTGAACTCAAAGAAGCCCCTTTGCAAGGTTTCAATGCTGCTCGATTAGAACGAATATGAGGAGATTGGAAAATTAGAAATTTAAAATTGAAAATGGAATTTTGATATGGAATCTATTTTTGGTTTTACTCAACTCTCCCGCTACTTATCTCGTCTGCAAGACCAATTTAACTCTCGTCTTCATAATGCCTTACAAGATGCTGCCTTATTGGTTGAAAAAGCCGCCAAAGAGAATATTATTTATGGTCGAGCCGACTGGCCTGCGCTCAAGCAACCAGGACGACGCTTAGCCAGAGTTTCCAGAAGGCAAAGAACCCCATTACTTGACACCGGCACTCTACTTCGTTCCATCCATTCTCAAGTTGAAGAATTTCAGGCAGTTATTGGCAGTGGGGTCAAATATGCTCCGACCCATGAATTTGGTACCGAGCGTGCTGGTCGGACTCATTCAATTCGAATTCCCAAGCGTCCCTATCTTACTCCGGCAATTGAGGAAAACTTGCGTCAAATCAAAGAAATCTTTATCAAACGGTTACAAGGACGATAAATGTTTGAAGTCGCCGAGCGATTATTAATGCGTAAAATTGAGAACATTCTCAAAATTCCGATGATTATCGGGGTTCCTGACCCGAATTGGGTCAAAGCCAAAGGTTATCCTTGTGGTGCGGTGATGTTGAATAATGTTAAAATTCTTGATTGGATTGAAGACGGCTCACCTGATTCTTTCCAGGCAGAAGGTGATAAAGTCATTGAGAATTATGTTTTAGCCGAAGCCGAAATGACCTTTGCCTTTCATCTCTTTTCCGAAAAGAAGGTCCAACTCGACCAATTGACCTTAAAACTTCTCTATGAATTATCCCGCATAGCCATTTTAGGGGATGGTTATTCCCTTGGTTCAATTTCTTTCCGTGATGAACTCCCTGAGCCCGAAGGTCCGCGAATCTTTGAGCGAATTTTCGCTATTCCTTTAATTGGCGATATTCTTGAAACTGTCATTACCCAAAAAGGCACTATTGAATTTATTGGTGAAGTCTCCACTTCTGGTGGTTATGCACCAAAATAATTTTTTAGTATTTAGTAAAAAAAAGGAGTAAATATGCGAGTAAAAACCAAACTCCGTGAATTTACTTATAAAGATGCTAAGGGCTATCATACTATTGTGTCTGAGGGCGATTGCCCAGAAGACAATCCTGAAGTCCAAAAAGCCCTTAAATCCGGTATTCTTATTAAAGTCGAAACTTCTTTTAAGTTCGAAGACAAACCCAAAAAGAAAGAAAAGGAGTAAAAAATGGCACAATATGACCTGCCTGATGTTTATACTGAAGAGATTGCGCCGTCTGGGGCACCAGTTTTAGGTGTCGGGACGGGGACGATTGGGTTAGTTGGTAAATTTCGCAAAGGCGACAAAAACAAAAATATCCGGTGTGGCAATTGGGAACAATTTGTTGAAAATTTTGGTGGACTTTGTATTGGTTCAGCCGCCTACGATGCCTATTTTGCCTATAAAAATAAGGCCCCAGCCATCGTTGTTGTTCGGGTTGAAGGCACCCATGCCACTCAGACTATCAAAGACCGTCAAACAACTCCCGCTGATAAATTAAAACTGACTGCCTTGATTGACGGCGAATTTGCTAATTATGATTCTGGCCCACCCAAAACTGGCATTCAGGCGGTAATTGCCGATGGCACCATTACCAATACCTTCAAGTTAACCTTAATTTATTGGTATGTAGAAAAAGGTGAACAGGCTTCTTATGTTGAGACCTTTGACAATCTCTCCATTGATTCAACCAATTCCCGTTATTTCCCAACGATTATCAATGGACAAAGTTTTTTAGTTTCCGTTGAAGATTTAGCGCCCAATAATCAGACTCCACCTGGTCATTTGCCCGCGGTTGGCACATATTCCTTAACTGGTGGGGTTGAGCCTAATTATACTGGTACTACTGAACCCGAAGGCATTGATGTCTTGGAAAAAGAAGACGACCTCAATATTGTGATTACTGACAAGGATGATTCAGTCACTCGTGGTCTACAGATTGACCATTGCAATTTGATGAACGAACGGATTACGGTTTTAAATCCTGCACCCTATATGACGGTAGCCGAAGTCAAGGCACTCGGTGATGCCTTAGATGAAGACCGTGCCATTCTAACTTATCCTTATTGTATTGCTTATGACCCAGTGATGAAAGCGGTTCGTTCATTTCGCCCCGCCGCATTTTATGCTGGTCTTTTGGCCCGACTTGACCCTTATCTTTCGCCTTCCAATCATCAACCTTATGGTGTATTGGATTTAGAGCGTCAACTCTCTCGGGCTGATTTAGTTGCGCTCCAAAATTCCAAAATTTCCCCAATTTACACTTGGGGAACGCGAGGTATTCGAGTTAGAAATGGCATTAATTGTTCCTCGGATATTAATCTCTCCCAGATTTATCGCCGTCGGATGGCTGATTTCATAATGGAGTCAGTTGAAGATTCTTCCGGCTGGGCGGTTTCTTTACCAATTACCGAAGCGAATCGCAATGCCTTGCTCAGTTCTTTAACCGTTTGGTTTCGTAATCTTCAACTGGCTGGTTGGATTGAAGGCTTTTTTGTCAAATGCGACGAAGAAAATAATCCACCAGAAGTCCAAGCCGCTCGCAAGATTATCGTTCGCTATGGTGTCAAACTCTGGAATGTGATGGACTATGTTATCTTTGAAGCCGAAATTGGTCCCAATGTTATTATTACAACTGAAGGGGGTGCATAATGAAAAGGGCTATTGTATCCCGGCAAGCAGTTGCCCAAGTTGTTGGACCAAATGGTCCGGTTGATGTTGGCAAATGGGACGAAGTCACCATTAAAGATGTTGATGAAATCATTGAACACAAACCAATCGGAGATAAGACTGAATATCTTTGGGAGGCAACGACTTATACTGGCACCTTAAAACGGGGTTTTTATGATTTAGCCTTAGCACGATTAATTTGGGATTATCAACACCCCGAAACCTCTGACCCGCCACGGCTAATTCTTCTGGTCACCAATTATTTCAACGATGGCACGACCGAGATAAGGATGTACAAAGAAGTTCTCTTACGCAATCGCGGCGAATCGGTTGCTCGTGGCTCATATATCACTGAAGACTTAGAATGGGTCGCCGAAGATATGGAAATTTTGACATGAAAGAGATTGAATTCACCTTGCCCTCTGGCAAAAAAGTGAAAATGCGCGAATGTACCGGTCTTGATGAATTTGCTGCCGTGCGTAAATTCATTGGCAAAGCCGAAGACGAAAAAGTTTATCAGCCTTGGGAAATCATTGCCCGCTGTATTGTTGAATTAGATGGTAGCAAAGGCTGTAAAGGTTATGAAGAACTGCTTAAACTCTCGACTAAGGATTTGAATGTCTTATTGCTTGCTTATAATCAACTTAATACACCGACGCCCGAGGAATTAAAGGAGATCCGGGGTTTTTTTCCGACTACCTAAACCTCGTTAACTTATCCCGGATTTCCGGTATTCCTTTGAACGAGGTCAAACAGATGACGCAAAAGGAGCGCAATATACTTATTGAAATAATTAACGAACAAATTAAAGAAGCAAAAAGTGATTAACATTCATTACCCTTAATGGGCGAAGTAAGGTGAGGGTGTAATGTTTGGCATGCGAGAAGCCTTTACGGTTGGTGTCGTCCTTGCCGCCAAGGATATGTATTCGGGTATTGTGGGCAAGGCACAGCGTGATATTCAAACTTTAGCCCGAACTTCTAAGACCGAAGCCGATAAATTTCAAAAAAGTTTAGCCACCTGGCAAAAAGTTGGTGCGATTGGTCTTGGAATGACAGTAGCCGGTGCTACGGTTTCAAGATTTCTTGAAGGCGTTGCCCAAAAAGGATTTCAACTTTCCGATGCTTTAGCCGAGGTCAAGACCGTTACTCGGGGTAATATTGGTGAATTTGCTAATTTTGATACCGCAATGGAGGCATTACGCACCCGTGCCTTAGAACTTTCATCCAAATCAATTTTTTCCGCGACTTCAATTTTAAAAGAAGCGACTTATGAACTTTTAAGTTCTGGGCTTAATGCGACCGAAGCCGCTGCCCTTTTACCCCAGATTACTGATACCGCGATGGGCACTTTAAGTTCATTGTCGGCAGCTTCTAGCGCATTTACTACTATAATGCTCACTTTTGGCAAGAAATGGAATTTAACACCGCTTGAAAAAGGTAAAAGAATTGCCGATGCCTTATCGCAGACGATTTCTTTATTTAAATATCGCGGTGATGAATTAGCCGCAACTTTACAATATGCGGTTGCAGCCGCCGAACCAATGAATATTTCTTTAGAAGAGATGTTGGCTACAGTTGGTATGTTAAAGAACCGTGGGTTAGAAGCCTCTCGGGTTGGGACCGCTTATGCTGCAACTTTACGCGAATTATACGATATGCAGAAGAAATTGGGGATTCCAATTACTGATTCTGCCGGTAGGCTTAAATCTTTAGCCGACATTTTAATATTATTAAAGGAACGCTATGGCGATGTCTTATTGCCGGCTGAAGAATATGAACTTCGGACCAAAGGATTAGGTGAAGAAGGCGTTAGAGCGATTAAATTACTATGGGGATTAGGTGAGGAATTAAAACGGCAGACCAAGGCAGTTAGTGAAACCGGTGCGGCAACTCGGATGGCGACTGATATTATGTCCGGCTATGGTGCTCAAATGAAGGCCGCTCAGAACCGTGCCGAGAATCTCCAGGCCGAACTGGCGGAAAAACTAATGCCGATAATGGTAGAAAAACAAAAAATTATCAATTCTTTGATTTCAATTTTAGATAAGATTCCTTTCGGCAAAACTGCGGCTGGTTTTACTTTAATTGCTGCTGAATCAGCTAAAGTTATTGAGCCTGTTACTTCTTTAATCGCGCTTTATAGAATTTGGCAGGCTCAAACTGCTTTAGCTGCTATCGCCCAAGCTACTTTAAATGCTCAACTTGGTACAACTCAAGCCTTAGCCGTTGGTGTTGGCAAGGCATCGCTTTTTAAATTTCTCTTCGGTACAGCGGCTCCAGCCGGCTTAGCTAGCTTAGCCACTGCTGGTGGTATCTTAGGGGGTCTTTATTTAATGGTCCGAATGCTGCATAAAGAATCCGAAGCCGCAATCCAGGGGATTATCAAAGCCACAGAAAAAGGTTGGGGCTGGGCAAAAAAGACTATTGAGAAAGAACCGATTGAATTCAAAACTGCCGAAGCCCTCGAAACTCACATTAAAGAATTAAAAGCAACTATTGCGCAATTAGAAAAAGAATTACCCAAAGTGCCTAAGGTAATGAAAACGACTTATGAAGAAATGTTGAAGACCGCTAAAACTAAATTACCAGTATTTGAAACTGAATATGAAGCCCGAAAGATGCTTGAGCAAAAAAAGAAAATCGAAGCAGTAACGGAAAGAGTTGAGACTTTATCTAAACCGATTACCCCGGCTTTACCAACGATTCGCATTAAAAAGGGTACACCATTAACCGAAACCCAAAAAGCCCTTTGGTTTAAAGGTGCCAAAATTGAAGAATATCAAAAAGGTGGCTACATTACAAAACCAACCTTAGCCCTTTTACATCCCGGTGAAATGGTTTTTCCCAAACAAAATATAAAAACTCAATTTATTGCGTCTACTTCTCCTCTTCCGACATCTCCTATCATTAACATTTCCAATACTTTTAATATTTCTTCTTCCGGCTCCGTTTCGTTTGATGCCAAAACTCTTGCCCGACTTGTTATTAAAGAAATGACCAAGGCACTCAAATTTGATGCTCGTCGCTATGCATAAAATTGTAGGACAAGTCCGCCTGAGGCGGATTAACCTTGCCAAGATTTTGGCAATATGATTATTAAACTTGGTGATTTTCAATTTCCTAAGCCGCCGGAAGATTTTTCTATTACCTCACCCCAGAAGACTGCTCATATCGAATTACCGGAAATTGAAGATGTGATTCAAGACTTTGGCCCTGGACCAAAGCAGTTCTCTTTAGTCGGTATTTTTTCTAAAAAAATGGGGGGTATCGGGTTGGCTCTAAGTTTAGATGAAATCAAAAATAAAGGCGAGAGAATTCTCTTTTCCATAGACCGTTTATCTTGGCTGGTTCATTTTCAGAATTTTAATTTTAAAGTTTTGCGTGGTGGTCATTGCCAATATACAATTGAACTAATTGAGACTAAACGCCCTGAGCCCTTTATTTTTGTGCGTGAGCCTGATACGCTCGGTCCAGATATAATGGATTTTTACATTGCTCAACTTAAAGCTCAAGCCAAAGCTTTTAGGTTGCATAATGCCTTAGCGCAAATTTACAACTCAATCGGTAAAATTGACGAATATCTTGCCAATGTTCGTTCAATCTTGCGGGATATTCGAACCCTCGCTGAATTACCGATGAATCTTTTAAATCGCCTAAAATTTGAACTCTCAATGATTCTTTTACATTGTGAAATTATTATGGCCGAGACCAAAAGGCTTTTAACCGTTCCGGCCCGTACCTATTCCGCTTTTGAATCAATGCTCTCTTATGTCTATCAATATGTCCAAGGGATTTTTCAAGAAGCCGGTTTTATGTGGACTCGAGCCAATTCTTTACCCAATAAAGAAAAGACCCATATTGTTACTAATCAAGATACGCTTCAGTCTATTTCCAAACAATATTACAATACCTATTCCCGTTGGACCGATATTGCTTATGCCAACAAAATTATTGACCCAACGACTATTAAACCCGGTGATTCTTTAATTATACCAATATGATTAAAATTCTTTTAGATAATATTGAGATTAACAAGGTTTCGCGTCTAATGATTCACAAGACGGTTCACTTTGATGCCGATTACTTTGAATTTGAAATTCCCAATTCTGCCGATGAATTTACCGATTTATTTTATGGCACTTCTGGTGAAAAAATTGAGATTGGGATTCTTCCCCCATCCGCCCAAAACCAAAAACCAACAACAGTTTTTCGGGGTTTCTGTGATACCTGCGATTTCTCTTATATCCCACAAAAGACGATTTTGGTCAAAGGTCGTGACTACACCGGTTTTCTAATTGACGAAATTATTTCTCAAGAATTGGCCGCTAAACTATCCGGCAAGACCGCCTCTCAAATCGTTAACATCATTGCTAATCATTACCAATACCAATCGCAAGTCAAAGCCACTTCTAATGTTTATTATGATGAAAAATTATATTCTGAGGGCACATCGGTCTGGTCAGTTATTACCGAACTGGCGACCAAAGAAGGTTATGATGCCTTTTGCACCTCTGACAAAAAGATTGTCTTCCAACCCCGTATCTTGAGCGAAGATATTAAAAGAGTCTATTCCCTGAATTCTCAATATGGTCAAATCCCTTCTAATCTTGAATTCGCCCAAGACAAGACTTTAAGTTTGGCCTTAAAAGTTGAAGTCATTGGTTATGACCCTAAAGCCAAAAGAAAAATCCATTATCTTGCTGAATCACCTTTGCGCAATCGCCCCAATTTCAAGATTATCACCCATAAAGATTTCAATCTTAAGACCAAAGACCAAGTCCGGCTTTTAGCCGAAACTCTTTTAAAAGAATACTCTAAGGATTTAATCATCGGCTCTTTAATCATTCCGGTTGACCCGGAGATTGAACCTTCGGATTGCATTCAAATTAAAGCGGTTAAGATGGCAGGTAACTATTATGTGACTGATGTGACTCACGAATATTCGGTTGCTGGCTTCACCACGCGGATTGACTTTTCTTCTAAGGCTTTAACCGAAGCCCGCACAGTGGAGCAATTATGATTGATTTAATCCGCACCGAAATCAAAAAATCACTTGCCCGATTAACTTTCTTTGCGATTGGCGAGATTATTAAAATTGATTTTACCAATTATCAAGCCCAGGCCAAAATTCTTACTACCGGGATGAAGACCAATTGGTTGCGTATCGGCACTAACTATTCGGGCGATGGTTTTGGTGAAGTAAAATCACTCAATATCGGCGATGAGGTTTTGATTTGTTTTCCAGATGGTAATCCCAGTGCCCAAGGGATAATTATGACAAGACTTTTTGGTAAAGATGTGCCACCCCAATTAACCGAAGATGAATATTTTCTTCATCATAAATCGGGCACTAAAATTCTAATTCGTCAAAATGGCAATATTGAGGTAACAACCAAAAGTGGCTTAAAATTTTTTTTGGACGATGCGGCTAAGAAAATTATCCTTGATTCTACTTCGGACAAGATTTTTATGGATTCTTCGGGTATCAAGATTGGGTCGCAATCTGCCGGTCAGGCTTTAGTCTTAGGTTACAAACTTTTAGCCTGGCTGGCTTCGCATACCCATATCAGTGCGCCACCTGGTCAACCAACTTCACCCCCAACTCCTTCACCTGACCAATCATTATTATCTCAACGCCACAAAACCCAATGATTCATTTTTATTTAAATAATATAGGGCAAATCATTAGGTTGGCAAAAGGACTTAATATAATCAAGGAGGCAATATGCCAATGGTCGAAGAAATAGTCAAACAGCAAATATGTGCTTGCTTAGGGATTGAATATCCCAGTATGAAAAAATCGGTTATGAAAAAAGAGTTTGACCCTGAAACCGGTGAATTAATCGGTGAAACTCAAATTGATATTGATGCCTCACCACTGGTTAATGCAATTAGCGGTTTAATCCCTTATATTCAAAATAATGCGATGGTTCCACCTGGGATTGCTTTAGTAGCTGGTGGTTTTACTGGTGCGACCACAGCACCCGGACAGGTTATATAATGAAATATTATTTAGGTACCGATTTGGCCCTTGATTCCAATGGTGATTTGGCTTTGGACCAGGGTGATATTGCTCTTGTCTCCGGTATGGATTGTTTAATTGCCAATCTCACCGACCGAATTCTTTGTGACAAAGGCGAACTAATCTTACATCCTGAATTTGGTGCCGGTTTAGCAGCCAAGGTCAGTCAACCTATTACTTCCGAAAAACTTAACTCCTTAATTATTGAACTGCGTCACGAATTATTGCAAGACCCACGGGTCGAGCAAGTTATATCGTTAGAGGATACTCAAATTGACCGTTATTTATATATTCGCGCTACCATTGAAACGATTGACCATCAGATTATCCAAAATCTCATTTTTCCTTTTGAATTGGAGCGATTATGAAATATGTTGATGAAATTTATCAGACAATAAGAGATAAATTCCTTATTCTTAACCAATCGGTTACCAATTTTAATATTGGTTCTCGGATTCGTTCTTTATTTGAGGCGATTGCTTTAGCCATTGAAGAACTTTGGTTTCGATTGGATGCGATGTATCAAGGTTTATTTGCTGCAACCGCAAAAGATGAAGATTTAGATTGGCGTGGTTTGGAATTGGGTTTAACTCGTAAGCCCGCCCAAAAATCGACCGGCTATGTTCGATTTTATGGTGATGAAGATACTATCATCCCACTTGGCACTATCTGTTCTACCAATCCCAATATTGAGCCAGTCATTGAATTTCTAACTACCGAACCAAAAACAATCCCCACTATTGGTTACATTGATATTCCAGTCGAATCCAAAGAGATTGGTAAAAAGACTAATGTTGAAAAGGAAAAGGTTATTTATTTGCCTGAATCAATTCCTGGTGTAACTGAAATAAAAAATATCGCTGCGATTACTGGTGGGGAAGACATTGAAGACGACGAATCATTTCGCAAGCGGATTGTTTTGCGCTGGTATCAATCTTGTGCTGGTGGCACCGAAGAATTTTTCCGCTCAATAGTTTTGCAAGTTCAAGGCGTAGTTGAAGTTCGCGTGGTTGCTTGCGGTCGTGGTCCTGGCACAGTTGTTATCTATCCTTGGTCAAAAGATGCCGAAGGCAAATTAATTCCGGCCTCAGATTCTTTAATTGCCGATATTGAAGAATATCTTGAAGACAAACGCCCCCTTTGTATTCAGGTCTATATTCAACAACCGCCCGGAATTCTGCAGGATGTTTTCTTATATTTAAAAGTTAAAGATGGTTATACTTTTTCCACCGTTGCCGATTTAGTGCGTGGTGCGATTGCTGCTTATTTTACAACTCTCTTGCCTGGCGAAGCTCTTCTTATCGCCCGACTTTACGATGTCGTTATGGATGTGGAGGGCGTTTACGACATCAAGGTTGAAATTCCTAAGACAAATATTATTCCAGCCTTAACTGAAACCATTATCCTCGGTCGTTGTCAAATCCAACCCTTTGAAGCCTTGGTTGAGGTCACATGGTAATTATAAAGAAATATGACTGAACGCATTTGGCTTTTCCTCCCCAACTTTTTAAAAGGTGCTAAGGGTGTGCTTTATCATATTGTCCAGGCAATTGGATATGCCTTAGACGAAGTTTTCGATTATGGCAAATTGCTCAAAGCGCGGCTGATGGCAAATCGGCTTTCTGGTTTTCCAGAGTATTATGCTTCAGATGACCGCAAGATTGATTTAGTCCGACTTGGTGTTTCTCGTTTTCTCTTCAAACGCGATTTAGAATCTTGGAATGATTTCGAAATCCGGCTCCAAGAATTTCCGACTGATGTCAAAGATTTTGGCACGGCACCTGGGCTAAAGCGAGAAATTGAACGCACCGGTTTAACCTGTGATATTGTTGAAGAATTATGGAATGATATTTATCGTTGGATTCTTTTAGCACTTGCCGATATGGAAGAAATTGAGGAAGCCGAACTCTCTCATCTCTTTGCTTTAGGCGATGAAGACCCCAATGTGCGTGGTACAAGAATTTATTCTTTAGATGACTCTGAACTCTTTTCCTTTGTTGTTTATCTTTCCGGCACTGCCGAATATTCTAAGAATGAAGTCAGAGAAATTATCAAATTCGTCAAACCCGCCTATACCAAATGTTATTGTTTTTTCCCTAATTATGAGATTGCCGAGGTGATAATTTAATGTATAATTACTTATGTCCGAATGGTATCGCCGACAACTTATTACCGGTATGGTTATTCTTATTCTTTTTTTCTTGGTTTTTCTTATCTGTTGATTTTCCTTTAAAATATAATTCAGCAGAACAAGCGAAGATAAAAGGCAAGACTTTTGCCTTGCAAAATAAAGAAAGGGGTATTTTATGAAAAAAACTAATCTTTTTAGTGGTGTCAAACCAGCCCTTGAAGATTGGAATTTTGAGCGTGATGCCAAAGAACTTCATATCAAAAAACGAATCATTGATTTGACCGGTTCCGGCACTGGTATCTTACGCAAAGTCGCCGATGAAATTCAAGTTTATGTTGAAGACCCAAATCAATTTTTAATTGTCAAAGTCAAAACCGGCAGTGCCTATATTCAAGGTGAAAAAATCGAAATTACTGAAGTTCAAGAAGTTGCCTTAGATGATGTCGAAACCGAAGCCAATATTATTTATTTAACTTATAGACTCATTAATTCTTCCGACCCTAAGGCGCTTCGCCATCATTATCTAAGCGGTCAAGAATATAATGTCTGGCAGGAAGATTCTTTTGAACTTCATGCGGTCAAAGAAAGTCTTTATGTTCAGACACCCGACAAATTAAAATTAGCCCGGGTTGCCAAGGTCGGTAATCAGTTGATTGTTACTCACGATTATCGGACCTATTTAAAAATTTCCGACCAGATTATGAATACACTTATTGAAGGCAAGGCAGTTTTATTCAAACAACCCCCTCCACCGATCCCAACTCGGGTCCGACTTACCACTGACTTTGAAGAAGCGATACGCAGCAATGACTTAGCCGGATTAGTTTCAATTCGGCAAGCTTATATCAAAATTGAATTTGGTGATTGGGGCACGGGCGTCGCTTCTGGCAATACCTTCACTAAAACAACTTCGCAACTTAATTGGACTGCCAATGAATGGGCAGGACAATATCTTACTGACCAGAACAATGATTCCTATCTTGTTGTTTCTAATACTACGACTGTTTTAACCCTTGAGCCTGGGGCTACACCGGTCTCGGGTAATTTTTGGCTTGGTCCAAATGCGCGGGGCTATCGTTTCATTATTGAGCCACTGCATCCGGAAACTCAAATCCCTATTTCCCATGAACAAGCCGAAATAACCCTGGGTAGTTCGCCAGTTGAAATGAATTATATTTTCCACGGGCTTACCCCTGATATTAAATATCGGGTTCGAGTTGCCTCACTCGGTGGCTGGCATCAAGAAGAGCAATCGGATTGGTCAGATCCAGCTGAAATAATCGCTGGCGGACCTAAAATAATTCCTGATGATTGTGCTGCAATTATTGATAATCTTGCTGTTTCGGCACACGATTTGGGGTGTAAGATTACTTGGGATTTTAATGTAGCGTATGCTGATTTTGTGGCTGGTGTTGAAATTATTTGGTCGGATGATGGTAGTGAGCCTAATTTTGAAAGTGTTGGATATCGTAAACTCTTTACTGACAAGAATTTTGTTATTTTGCCGACTGAACTTTCAACTACTGATAAGCAGGTTATTGTTAAGGCGAAGATGCGGTGTGTTGATAAGGCGGGGCGGCATTGTACTTTACCGTTGGCGATAAATCCGACGGTTATGAAGCAATATCCTGGTGATTTAGCGGCAATTTCAGCTCGAATGGAAGAAGTCGCTTTGGCTCGGGGTGGATATTCAACTTTAAGTGCTCGGCTGGAAGCATTAAATAAAGCAGCAGTTGATTGGCGTTATGTTCGGATAGTTGCTAAGTCGGGTGGTCATTATACTTCAATTCAAGCAGCGATTGATGCGATACCGGAAACTGATAAGTATTATATTATTTTCATTATGCCGGGTAAATATACCGAGAATATTGATTGCGGTGTTAAACTAATCGGATTGGTCGGTATTGGTAAAGTTTTAATCGAAGGCAAAATTAATGGAGGGATTGGTTTATTTTTAGTAGATAATTGTAGAATCAAGGTAACAGCCAATTCTAATTATGCTGTTTATCGAGAATATTCTTCCAAAAAGTTGTTACTAAGAGATAATTGTATTGATGCTACAAACATAAATCCAGCTACTGATATTATTTCTGTTTACTGTGATCTTATTGTTCGAAATTGTATAATAAAAACTACAGTTGATACGGTTGGTATCGGAGGGTTTGCCCAGATTGGTCGACCAATTAATTTTTTTATTGCTAATAATAATATTGAGGTTGGAAGCACTTGTATAGAAACTACTGGTCCGGTGACATCTACTATTCAAAATAATTTACTTAAAACTAGAAGTGCCAATTCAATTTTAGTTTATACTCCAGGAATTGCTCGTGTTTATAATAATGTTTACAATGCTAGACCTGGTGGTGATGGCACAATTGATTATGGAATTCCTGTTCCTGATACTTCTAATATCCAGAATGATAACATTGAGGTTGTCTTTGAAGACGATATGTTTTCTAACGAGTAAGGAGTAGATTTGTTAATAAAACCGATGACCTTGGGTGATTTAGCCAAAGATGAATTCTTTGCATTTATTTTAGAACCGGCGGATGAACATTACGGTTGGATAAATTCTGAATATCTTTGGCCACCCGTTGGTGGTATTCAAGGTGAAGGCAAAATTGGACAGGTGGCATTTTGGGTAGAGGAGGACAAAAAAATTGGGGGCAGTAAATATCTAATATGGAATGATGTTATTAAGTCATTGTATATTGGTCTTGAAGATATACAAATAATAGCTCCTGAAACTTTAGTTGTAAATAAACAAATTTTGGTTTGGGGCACTCCAGATGTTGTAAGTCCAAAACTTGCTTTTGGATATGGTTTGGATGATTGTTATTTCATTGCAAGCGATAGTGACAATGATAGTCATTTTGATTTGATTACTGCCCATCATAGTTTTGCCGTTGAAGAAACTTTATATCCTAATATAATTAAGTTTGTTGATGGAAACTATTATGTTCAACTTAATCTGAGTCTGAACACTTATCCCTATTTGGTTGAACCTCTAAACAATATGTTATTCTTTAATAGTGATGTTTATAGTGGTATAGATTTCAAAAGACCAGTTATTTTTGAACAATGGGTAGTTTTTGATAAGAGAGTTGAAATTGGTTGTAATAATACAAATCAAGTATTTGAATTTGAAGTTATACCGCAGGGGGGGCTTAAGATAAGAAATCTTGATTATAAATTTCCTTTTTCTTCAGGCGAAGGTTATCTTTATAGGGATAGTGAGGGGAATATTACCTTTAGAAGTTGTGGGGGTATGGAGATACACGGCAACGAGTGGCACGACCCTGATTTTGCCACCATTGACCATACTCATCCTCAGTTGCACGATAGGTTGCACAATTTACTCTCTTCAGATGACCATCCAGATACGATAACTGCTTCGCCTAGTGCAGGTGATTTAATTGTTGGGCAAAAGGATGTTGGGCTAATAAAGTGGAAAAGGTTTAGTAAAAGTGTGCAGGACAATGATGTATTAAAGTCTACAACTTCTGGTTTGACTTGGGCAAAGGTTAATTTTAATGAATTGGCGGGAATACTTTCTGACACTCAACACGGCACAAGGGGGGCAAACTTACATTCTGACAGTCATAATCGTCAGCACAGCATAACTTCTACCCTTGACCATCAATTCAGTGGTCAAGGGAATTATGTCTTACAGGATAATGGGGGATGGGAACAAAAGGGAATTGACGAAACAAGAGACTTTCAAGATGGTATTGGTCAAAATCATCACATCATTGTTGTAGGGGGCAGAATAATGGAATGGACAGTAACATAATGACTTACAAGAAATCAAAATTCACAAAAGGAGACAACATAATGAAAAACGAAAATAAATTTGAGACAGATAAAATAGATTTGACATCTGTTCAGCAGCAGACATTACAAAAGTTGCTGAACATAAAAGAATTTTTGATGTCGAATCTTCAGGCAGTGAATATTCAGATTTCTCAGTTTGTAAATTATCTTAAAAGAGAATACAATGTAGATGATACTTGGTTGATTTCTGAAGATTTAAAATTCTTAATCAAAGTTAAAAAATCAACCCAACAAAAAGATAAAGATAAGGAGGATTAAGATGTGTCGAATTTTAAAAAATCTTTATAACCTTTTTTTAAATCATCGTCCTCAATCTTCTGAGTTCAAAATTATTTTATTTGACCACAATTGTTATCATATTCCTGATCAAAATCGGCTGATTTTTAATTTTACTCCGCCCTTTCTTGGTTCTAATCTCAAAATCAAAAATACCCGTCTTCGCCTTTCGCTCTATCACGATTGGTTACCCGATTTAAATATTCGTCTGCTTCATAGAGACTGTTCAATTCCTTTACTAAATTCACCTTTTCCACCTTACGAAGATTGTTGTGGTTCGTTTAATGATTGGCTTCAAACTTCTGCTTTCAACGGTATAGATGTCTATGGCGATTGGGCAATAATCATAGAAGATAATGGTCCAGACGATACCGGTGAACTTTATTGTGTTGAACTTGAACTCACCGTTTCATCTAAAACCAAAGATGTCGCCATTAATTATTCATCCAATGATGGTAAAATTTCTCTCGTTGGCAAAAAAATAAAAAATCAATCAAAAAGGAGGTGATAAACAATGACCAACTCTCAAATTATCACTCAGCTCGGTTTGATTATCTTATTGATAATCCAATGGCTGCGTGAAATCGGTTGGCTTGACCCAACTACCAATCCCACTCGTACCCGAATCTGGAGCTGTATCATTGGTTCTATCTGTGGCTTCTTATGGTGGCTATTCAGTGTTGTTCCTGAATTAAACTGGATTTTGCAAATTTTCGGCTTAAGTATCATTAAAGAACTCTGGATTATGATGATTTTAAAAGGTGTTGTTGCTGGCTTTGGTGCAACTTATACTTATGCCTTAGTCAAGCGAATCTTAAAACAATAAAAAAGGAGGTCGTATGCGTGTTTTAACTATTGCGCTTATCGTCCTTTTAATTGGGATGGTATGCGCACTGCAAGGTAACGATTGGCATTTCGGTGTCGGAATGCAGGGTTTAACGCCCTCGACTTTCGTCATCGAAAAGGATATTGGTAAATGCAAATTAAGCCCAAATTTGGGATTAGAGGCTTTAACCTCGCCTAATTCCAAAATTAATCTTGGGTTTGATTTCCTATATCCGGTTGAGCCAGTCTATTTATCCGTAGGTTATCAATATGGCAAGCAAGACACCATTTCTTCTTCTCTTGTTCCGTTTGGTATTGCCTATTATCACAAATTCAACTGGATTATTATTAAACTACGCGCTATGTCCGAACTAAATCTGAATGACAAATCGCTCACTTTATCTACTTCAAAACTTGGTTGGTTTATTTTCTTCTAATCCAAAAGGGCTTCGGAAGACTCCACCCCAGTTCTTATTAACCGGTTGCCCCCTCGGTTATTTACTTCCGAAGCCCTTTTTCCTTTCGCTCCTTAACTTTTTCTTAATATGCTTCCAATAAACCAAATTCTTTGTGGTAATGCCCTCTCTATTCTCAAAACTTTTCCTTCTGATTCTATTCATTGTATCATTACCAGTCCGCCTTACTGGGGTTTAAGAGATTATGGTAAAGACACTAAAACCATTTGGGATGGTAATCAAAATTGCCAACACGAATGGATTTTAGAAGATAATATTAAAGATAATTTAAGAGCTTATTGTCGGATGAGTAAAAAAAGAATCAGTGAAGCGATTATAAGCCCTTCATAGTGAAATGACCCGTATCATTTCACAGTGAAGCAACCGTTTATTTCACAGTGAAGCGATTATAAGCCCTTCACAGTGAAGTGCCCCGTTCACTTCACTTTTTAAAAAATTGGAGACATTTTAGACCCCTTTTAGACCTCTTCTGTGACCAAATGACAAGCTTTTTCCCACCCCGTATTCTCTCTTCGCAATAGACGAATCCAAAAATGGGATAAGAAACTGGCAGGCGATGTGTTGAGTAAGCGGGTTAGAGAACTGAAACCGATGATGTTTTCGCAAATTGAAGCGGAATTTCCAAATCTGGAGAAAGTGG
>Ga0078972_1004760_pt1 | contig 36231 bp, 28 predicted proteins | sample YelNatPaOPGAMG01_FD_67568 | JGI IMG/M metagenome (GOLD analysis project Ga0078972, IMG submission 67568) | Hot spring thermophilic microbial communities from Obsidian Pool, Yellowstone National Park, USA - OP-RAMG-01 (SPADES assembly) (version 2) | ecosystem: Environmental > Aquatic > Thermal...
CCATGGAACGGGGAGCGAATTGTATCTGTTTCAGAACCTCCATCAACCGAGCGCCCTGGGCCAACTTGTCCTGGGTAGCCTTATCCAGGTCACTGCCAAACTGGGAAAAGGCCGCCAACTCCCGGTACTGGGCCAGGTCAAGCCGCAACCGGCCCGCCACCTTCCGGACCGCCTTGGTCTGCGCCGCTCCGCCTACCCGGCTTACGGATAGTCCCACGTCGATGGCGGGGCGGAAACCGGAAAAGAACAGTTCCGAATCGAGGAAGATTTGCCCGTCGGTGATCGATATAACGTTGGTGGGAATATACGATGATATGTCCCCCGCCTGGGTTTCGATGATCGGTAGGGCGGTTAGGGAACCGCCGCCCCGCTTATCGGAGAGCCGGGCCGCCCGTTCCAACAACCGGGAATGGAGGTAAAAGACATCCCCCGGAAAGGCTTCCCGTCCTGGCGGCCGCCGGAGCAGGAGGGAAATGGTCCGGTAGGCCACCGCGTGCTTGGAAAGATCGTCGTAGACGATCAGCACGTCCTTCCCCTGGTACATAAAGTATTCAGCCATGGAGCAGGCCGAATAGGGGGCTAAATATTGCAAAGCCGCGGGGACCGACGCGGACGCTAACACCACAAAGGTGTATTCCAAGGCCCCATATTTTTCCAAATTATGCAGAATTCCCGCCACAGAAGAGGCCTTTTGACCGATGGCGCAGTAGACGCAGATTACGTCCTTTCCCTTTTGGTTGATGATGGTATCCACCGCCAGGGCCGTCTTACCGGTTTGCCGATCCCCAATTATCAATTCCCGCTGGCCCCGACCGATGGGCACCATGGCGTCCACCGACAAGACCCCCGTTTGCAGGGGCTTGTTTACCCCTTGCCGTTCGATAACCCCCGGAGCTGGGGATTCCACGGGTCGCTGTTCCGAGGCATCAATAGCCCCCTTGCCATCCAAAGGCCGACCCAGGGGATCCACGACCCGGCCAATAAGCGCGGGCCCCACGGGCACGGACATGACCTTCCCCGTTCCCTTCGCTTCGTCCCCATCCTTGACCAGGGACTCGCCGCTTAAAAGGACGCACCCTACGCCATCCTCTTCCAGGTTCATCACGATGCCCGTGGCGCCACCGGAAAATTCGACCAATTCTCCGTATACCGCCTTATCCAAGCCCCGAATCCGGGCGACCGAATCGCCGATCTGGGCTACCGTACCGATATTTTCCTGGATAGGTTCGCTGGACCAGGTCTTAATTTCATTTTCAAGTACCTTCGCGATATCCCCAAGTTTTACCATTATAGGACTCCTCGTTTTTTGGCACCCATGGCATTACCCAACGCCATAAGTTTGCCCCGCAGAGTTCCGTCAAACCTCTGCCAACCAATTTGGATACGGAATCCAGCGATAAGCTCCCCGTGGAGCTGTTCAATCAGATCCACCGAATTCGCTCCCAATTTTTTTAATAACACGGTTTTTAGTTCATTCCGAAGCGGGTCGTTCAATGCTTGGGCCGTATCAACGCGGACCCGTAAAACACCGGAACGCTGATCCAAAAGGAGCGAGGCCTCTTCGATCACCTCGTCTAATCTATTCAGATGCCCCCGGCGGGCCATTAAAATCGCCACCCTCCGGGCCACTTCGATCCCCGAAAGCTCTCCCGAACCTTGCGGCGGAAGGACTTTGGATAACGAAGTATCCAAAAGCTGGGCAATCTTATGGTCCGAATAAAAATCCGCCTGGGAACGGAACGCCGGGACTCCCGATTTTGTCCCCGCAGGTACCCCGTACAGGGAGGACCGAAGGATCTTTAACAATTCTATCGCCTCACCGGAAGCATCCCCCGCTACCGTTACCAGGGCTTCGGCCCACCGGGACCCTTCAAACGACGGCATGTCAGTTCATCCCCAATTCGGAAACAAATTGCTGGGCCGCCTTCTGGGCGTCCTCGGCGTTTACTTCCCGACCCAATAAACGGCCCGTCGCGGACAGAACCAACGTGGCGGCCTGTTCCTGGAACGCCAGGGCTTGGACCCGCCGTTCCGCTTCAATCTGAACCTTTGCCGCTTTTAGAAGGTTTTCCGCGTCTATTTTTCCCTGGTCCACAATAGTTTGAGCCTGTTTTTGCGCCATTTCCCGGGCTTCCTTTATAATCCGCTCGCCCTCGTCTTCGGCACTTTGGATAGAAGCCTCGTACTGTTTACGCAACGCCTCGGCCCGTTCTTTCTCGCGGGCCGCTTGCTCAAGCTCGCCCTTTATCTTTTGCGTCCGGCTTTCCATGAACTTGGTAACCGGTTTAAAGAGGATGGCCCTTAAAATCAGGTATAAGACCCCGATATTAAGAATCGTAATAAAAAAAGTTATCGAGAAATCGAGCATAATAGGCTCTTTCGATTATTTCATTACGATAAGGAGGATGGAAATAACAAAACCGTAGATAGCGGTGGCTTCCGCCAAGGCGATACCCAGGAAGAAAACACCCTGGATCTTACCCGACGCTTCCGGCTGCCGTGAAATAGCCTCCGACGCCTTCCCCGTCGCGAGCCCGATACCGATACCCGCACCCAGTCCCGTTAATACCGCGATACCCGCACCAATAGCTTTAATCGGATCCATACACGTACTCCTTCCCCTATTCAACCGATTCGGCTATATATAGGGTTGTTAAGAATGAAAATACCAGGGCTTGAATAAGCCCATCTATGATATCGAAATAGAGGGAGAACACCGGAGGAATTCCAATCGGCGCTACCGCCTCTATTAACTGCATAATGATAAAGGCCCCTAAAATATTCCCAAAAAGCCGGAGCGCCAGGGACATGGGCTTTATGATATATTCCATCAAATTGAAGGGCACCATCATGGGCATGGGCTCGGCGAGGTGCTTGAACCAGCCCTTAAAACCCCGTTTTTTAAAACCCGCCACGATGACGATAAGGATCGTCATAATCGCCAAAGCGGCGGTCATATTGATGTCCCTGGTCGGCGGTTTTAACTCAAACAACGCGTTATGGCCAAACCCACCGACGGGAGAAACCATGGGGAGCGTATTCGCCACGATCAAAAAGAGGAAAATTGTCCCGATATAGGGAGCATACACGTACTGTTTATGCCCAAATTGTTCTTTGGAAAAACCATTCAGCCCGTCCACAAAGGCTTCTAACAGGGTTTGGGCTCCCGTGGGAACTTCCCGAAGCTTTCGGGTCAACAGGATGGATAGGATGATTAAGAACGCCATCACAACCCACGTGATAATGACCGTTTCGGTGATAGGAAGATCGACGCTCCCTATATGGATGGTGAATACCGTTTGAAAACGTAACGCCTCTGTTAGTCTCTGTCCCAAATCCATGATTGTAAATGGTAAAACTTTAAAAAATAAAAGGCAAGACTAAAACGGTTAAAAGAAGGTAAAATTTCACTATTTTTCGCATACAGTGCGGTATTTATGAAATACCACACGATTTTACCAATAGGTAAAAGGAAAGGGGTCGAGGAAATACACCCAATAAAAGCTGTCTGATAACGATAACTCTGTAAGTTATCATACAGCCTTGGCACTTTCTCGGATTTTTGCGTTTTTAACCATCCTCATGGATACAGACTGGTGAAAATATCTATCTGTACACGTCCTTGCGGTGATCAATTTCAATAATCAGTATCACGAATTCTTCATCAAGAAGTTGCGCAATAATCCGATAGTCTCCTACCCTATACCGCCATAACCCTTTTAGATTTCCGGAAAGTTCTCTCCCCCGGCTTCTTGGATTTTCTAGCACGGTGAGCTTGTCTATGGCTTCTTGTATCTGCGTATACGCGCTGTTATCGAGCTTGAAAAGCTGTTTTTTGGCATGATCAGACAGTCTTATTTGATAGCTCATGTTCTCGCTTCACCTCATCCCATGAGTAGGATTTTTTCCCGTCTGCCACATATTCCTGGTATGCGTCTTCTGCCAAATAGTAATCTTCAAGGTCTTCAAGGTACTCAATTACTGCACGGGTGGCGTAAAAGGTCTTTGTCCGCCCGGTCTTCTTTGCAAGATTAGTCAAACGCTCTTCAACGTCTGATGGTAATCGTAATGCAAGCATTTTGTTTCCTCCTGCTATACAAATATAGCAACAAGTTTCGAATTACGCAAGATTATACAGTATTTCCTTTACTATCACGGTTTGATTTTTCAAAAAATTCCGCGACCTTTTCCCCGGCGAGGTTATCCGGGGAGAATTTTCCTTTTAGCAGTGGGGGCCCCTATAATCTGGGCCCATTCCGGTGTTATAGTAGATCCACCATGGATTTAATCACATCCTTTTCCCTGATTCAATGGGTGACCTTCGCCATGGCGGCGGTTTTAATAGGCCTAACCAAAGCGGGCTTGGACGGAGGCGCCCTTATCGCCGTCCCCCTTATGGCCGCGGCCTTTGGGGGGCGTTTTTCCACGGGGCTTTTGCTCGGGGTGCTCATGACCGCTGACCTTCCTGCGGTGTGGAACTATCGGCACGATCCCAGCATTCCCCACCTTAAACGGACCCTCCCCTGGGCGGTAATCGGCATCGGTATCGGAGCCATCGTTGGGGGGCTTATACCGGACAAGGCCTTTCGGATCATCATGGGATCCCTTATTATTGCCAGCGCCCTAATTTTAGCCTACCGAGAAATTACGGGTCAGCGCCCGATGATCAACGCCGATTGGCGCTTTAGCCTTCCCCTGGGACTGCTGGCCGGCTTTGCTAGCATGGTGGGGAACGCCGCTGGATCGATTATGGGGCTCTACCTGCTTTCCAGCGGTTTGGTAAAAGGAAATATAATCGGTACTTCCGTATGGTTTTTCTTCTTATTAAACCTCGTCAAACTTCCCTTTCACCTTTTTGTCTGGCATACCGTTAGCGGCCCCACCCTTTTGGCGGACCTGCTTCTGGTCCCCATAACGGTCCTTTCCACCTATTTCGGTATCCGCCTGGTTCGCCATATCCCGGAAAAACCCTACCGGATCTTCCTCGTCTGCGCCGCCGCTGCGGGGGGACTGTATTTACTGCTAAGATAGAGAAAGACACCCTATGATCATCCAAGCTCCAGAACTTGCGTTTTCCCCTTCCCTCCAACAAAAGGCCGACCATCTGCTTCGTACGGTTTTTGGGTTTGAAGACTATAGGCCCAGTCAGGGGGAGATTATTCAGGCTGTTCTTGCGGGCCGGGATGTGCTGGCGGTTCTTCCGACGGGGGGAGGAAAAAGTCTCTGTTATCAACTTCCGGCTATCACGTTGGAGGGTCTTACGGTGGTGGTTTCTCCACTGATAGCCCTTATGAAGGACCAAATCAGCGCCTTGGTGGAATTGGGCATAGAGGCGGTGGCCCTGAACAGTTCCTTGGACGAAAGCGCCTACCGGAGCGCCCGTCAAAGGGTTAAATCTGGTCAAGCGCGGCTGTTATACATCGCCCCGGAGGCCCTGGGGTCAGCGGGCCTGACTTCGCTCTTGGCAGAACAACCGCCGGTACGGCTTGTGGTAGACGAGGCCCACTGTATATCCCGCTGGGGTCACGATTTTAGACCCGATTATCGGAATATCGCCCAGTTGAGGGCCCGGTTTCCCCAGGTTCCCTGTTTAGCCCTTACCGCCACGGCGACCGAAACCGTCCGTCGGGATATCGCGGAAAACCTGCGACTTCGGGAACCCCTTATAATCGTATCCAGTTTTGATCGACCCGGCCTACGGCTTACCGTAGAACCTAAGGTGGAAGCCAAGCGCAAACTGCTAGCCTTTATCCGCGAACGGCCGGGTCTGTCGGGAATAGTGTACTGCCTTTCCCGCAAAAGCACCGAAGCTATCGCCAACACCCTCAACGCCGAGGGAATTTCCGCCCGCCCTTACCACGCGGGGTTGGACGCCCAAACAAGGGAAGAAAACCAGCGAGCTTTTATCCGGGATGATGTGCAGGTAATCGCGGCGACCGTCGCCTTTGGCATGGGGATCGATAAAAGCGATGTCCGCTGGATCGTCCATTGGGACCTGCCCAAGGATCTGGAGGGTTACTATCAGGAAATAGGCCGCGCCGGAAGGGACGGACAAACCGCAGATTGTCTCCTTTTGTACAGCCGGGCCGACGTTCTTAAACTAAAACGATTCCTCTTGGATAACGACGGGAACGATCCCCGGGAACAGGATGTGGATGGGGCCCTCCGGCGGATAGAAGAGATGGTACGGTACGCGGAAACCGATTCCTGCAGACGGGCACATATTCTCGCGCATTTTGGGGAATCCTACGGCAAAGAGAACTGCGGCGCCTGCGACAACTGCCTCCGTTCCCCCCAGGAACTGGAAGACCATACGATTCCCGCGAAAAAATTTATTTCCGCGGTACTCCGCACGGAAAACCGTTTTGGACTACAGCATATCGTCGATGTTCTTTTGGGGTTGGACACGGAAAAAATCAATAAATACGGCCACAAAAACCTTTCGGTGTACGGGATTGGAGGAGAACTGTCCCGCCATCAGTGGACCGAATTGGGCCATCGGCTCGTCGCAGCGGGATACTTGGAAAGCCTTCCGCCCTACGGGGTTCTGCGGGCGAAGGCCCCGGTTCGCGGCTTTTTAAAGGAGGGGCAATTTTTAACCCGCCCCCTCCCCCTTCGGGGTAGTGAAAAAACTGAAAAACGGGGGAACGGAAAACGGAAAGGGATCATCCAGCCGGAAATTCCAACCCCGGAACGGTCGGCGGATACGGAACTGTTTGAACGTCTGAGAATTCTGCGGAAACGGTTAGCCGACGAAGCGGGTCTACCGCCCTACGTGATCTTTCCCGACCGAACGCTCCGGGAAATGGCCCGCCGTCGCCCAAAATCCGTAGAAGATTTGGAAGGCGTATTTGGAGTAGGGGCTCACAAAGCCGAACGGTACGGCTCCGCGTTCGTCTCCGAAATTAGATCAAGCTCAGAATAAGCCTCGTTGGTTAAGAGTTCGCCGACGCGCTAATCGCGGACCATTGGGGCCCCAAAAGGGCGGCTAGCTTGATCGCTTCCATCATGCTGTCTTCCTTGGCAACCCCTTTTCCAGCGATATCAAAGGCGGTTCCATGGTCGACGCTGGTCCTGATGATGGGAAGGCCGACCGTAACGTTTACGCCTTCGTCGAAATAGAGGGATTTAAACACCCCGTGTCCTTGGTCGTGATACATGGCTATACAAAATTTATATTGACCCTTGGCCATTCGTGGAAAAATCACGTCCGCTGGCAGGGGTCCTTCTACAGGGATCCCCTCAGAACGGGCCTGTTCAATCGCCGGGGAGATTTGCGTAAGCTCCTCGTTTCCAAACAGCCCATGTTCCCCCGCGTGGGGGTTTACCCCCGCCACAGCGATGGATTCTCCTTTTCGCCCTAGGGCAGAAGAAAGCAGATGCGCCAGTTTAATTTGGCCGTAAACCTTTTTTTGGGTGATTAAGTCTAGCGCCATTCGAAGAGAAACATGGGTAGTAACGTGGAATACAAAGATATTTCGGGCTGAAAGAACCAGGGAATAATTTTTTACACCGAAGCCCTCCGCTAACATCTCCGTATGCCCAGGGTACTGAAACCCGGCCAATCGAATAGCTTCCTTATTTATAGGGGCCGTTACTATCCCATCGATCCGGCCTTGTTTACCCAATTCCACCGCCATCTTTATGAACCCTACCGCCGCGCGTCCCGTTTCCGCAGACAGCTTCCCCGGTTCCACGTTTCCAAGGGCAGGTTCCGGTTGGATAACGGCGATGGTACCCCGTTCTTTGGGAATCGAAGGATCGGGTAACCCCGCAGATAGGGAGAACCGAGGCCGCGTGGTTTCGGGGACGAATTGAAGAGCCCGTTCTAGATTTTCCAGATCACCCAAAACAACGGGTCTATACTGAATTCCCGTATCTTTTTGCGCTAAAGCCTTTACACAAACTTCAGGACCAACCCCCGCCGCGTCCCCCATTGTCAATGCGAGAACAGGACCTTTCGATTCACTCATGTGGACTCACCTTTTTCTAAAATTTCAACCGCCATCTTCAAGGATTCGTTCTTCCCAAATCCACCGGCTTTTGTCACAATTCGAATTCCAGGACGTTTTCCACCCCGGAGTGCACACACGGGTATACCAGGGGAAACCTCATCCAGGACATCCAGGGTTCCACAGTTAAATTGCTCCAGAACAGCCCTGGCCACATCCCCTCCCGTGGCTACGATCGAAGCGTCGGGAAGGGCTTCCACGAAGGATTTTACCACGGAGGCCAGGGAAGTAGCAATCTTTGCCGCCACGACAGTGGGGCTTAGGCCAATATTTTTTCCCAGGGTTAAAGCTTCCTCGACGTCCTTTCTTTCCCCCGAGCTGGCGATCACCGGGACAGCCCCCCGCAGGGAGGCTTTTACACAGCGGTCTACCGCGGTGCTTACATACTGATTCCACTCGGAATTCAAAAGCGGCTCGCTCTCTAGGGTTACTAGTTCCGAGTCCCTGGACGAGAGGAGGTACTTTACCTGATCCCTAGCGGTAGGATTTACCGACCCCACAGCGACTATCACGGGTTTTCGCTTTATAATTTTTCCGGCATTTTTACCAGTCCGAGCCGCGAGAATTTTTGCCACCGGATTAGCAAGCCCAGCGGCGCCAACCAGCAATAGGCCCTCGGGATCGGCCATAGCAACCTGGGCGATCAATTCCAAATCGGTGTTCGATACGGCGTCGCAAACCACAATAGCCCCATCGGCCTTCGCCTTCACCAAAATCGACGCGAGGGACCCCGAGGAAAGCTCATCCAGGGTACAGGAAAGAATAGGCCTGGTACTTTGCTGGGCGAGTAACGTGGGAACATGGCTAATGGTTACCGGAGTCACGGGATCTTTTCCAGCCGCGCCTCGGGAAACGGGTTGTCCATCCACGAGTAAATACCCCCCCGCCAGGGTTCTGCCATTAGCGGGGAATATGGGGCATACGAGCGCGGCCCTAAGGTCCAGGGAATCCATCAAAGCATCAATTTCAGCTCCAATTTGTCCCCGGAGGGTTGAATCGACCTTTTTAAAAAACGGCACAACCCCCGCCTTTTTTAAAGCATCGGCGGCATGGGAAACCCTCGTCGCCGCATCTTGGCTTTTTAAAAACCGAGAATCGGTGTTAACCACCAATATATCCGCTCCTTGGATATCCTGGGTCCCCCAATTCCCGAAAAGTACACGCGTCGCGAGCCCCGCTTTACTAAACTGGGCTCCCGTATCTCCCGCGCCGGTAAGATCATCCGCGATAATGGCGTATATGGTTTTCATAGATACTCCAAAATATAAAGATTTTTACGCGCGTACCTTTCGTAGAAACGCGTTATGCCCGCTGGGGCTTAGTCTTTTTCCCGTACATGGTGCATAGATAATGGGTCATTAAGGGAACGACAAACGCGGTTACTAAAACAGAAGCGGCGACCTGCGCGGTCGCTACCCCAGCGTAGGGTGCAAAGGAGGGATCCGCTTGCACTACCACCGCCACCGTAGCGATTGAATTACCCGCGGTGGTTCCAATAGCGAAGCCGATACCCGCATTTTCTTTAAAGAACAGTTTGTACGCCAGAACTCCTAAAAAACCCGTCACAAAGGCGACCAATAGACCCAGCACGATACCGCTCAAACCGCCCTTAACCAGGCTAGTCAAATCGATGCCCGCGCCGAGGGCCAAGGAGAAGAAGGGAATCGTGATTTCCGACGTGGGCTTCATCATGTCGGCGAACTTTCTATCCAGGTTACCTAAAATAAAACCGATGAGAAACGGAATTATCGCGGCGATGATGTATACCCACGGAATCGCCCCAAGTCCCGAAATACCGAGGAAAAGCAGGGTGAAGAAGGGCCCGTCGTTAAGGCCGCTGGCAATATACGCGCCCTTATCCTCCTCGTTTCCATATTGACCCGTCAAAGCCAGCCATAACCCTCCATTCGAATTGATAAAAGTTATCAACGCGGCCAGGATGGAAATGCCCAGGATACCTCCCTTCCCGAATAAAACGCCATAGATGATCACCAGTACACCCGGAATAAGGGTCTTGGCAAGTAACAAAGCTCCAGTTCTAGCCAAGACTCCCGAACTTTGTTTTAAATTTATCTGCGCTCCCGTCGCTACAATCAATAACGCGATAAGGGGTAGCGCTCCGTTTTTAAATAACGCTGTAGTAAAGGAACCGAGATCGAGAAAGCTTGGAAAAAAAGTTCGCAGGATCGAACCCAGCAACAGAGGAATAATCATCATACCGCCTGGAATTTTCCGCATTCCATCAATAAAAGAAAAATTTTTCATCTCTACCTCCTATACGTTCCTGGTCTATTCATTTCCGTCCTACGCGGAAGTGATCAATGGTTGGAGCCTTCAATGATTGAAACAATTCTAAAAACATCAGTTTTTAAAATTGTTCCGCTGAAATCGCAATTCCTGTAAGGAATTGCTTAAGTCCCCTCTGAAAATAATTGGTTTTTAGAGGGGACTCATGATTGGTTACAACGTTATGCTTCATCTTGGTCGTAGGCTATAAGAACATTACCGCCCCGTGCTTGGATCGCTTCGGTTTCTTTAAGGGGCGCGCTGGCAGAGGTAATGATATACGCGAAATCCTCTACTTCCGCGATTTTGCAAAAGCTTACCCGACCGAATTTTGAACCGTCGGCTAAAAGAATGCTTTGGGAAGAGATTTGCATACCCCGCTGTTTTAAGGGGATACGATCGATCATCCTATTCGTCGCTCCCCCGACCGCGTCGACTCCCGCGGTGGCTATAAACGCGATATCGCAACGAACATTGAAGGAATCAAACAACCTTTGAGAGATAAGACCAGCTACGGTTTGGGAATCCGCGTGGATCTCTCCTCCAAGCATAATCCCATGGATCGATGGATATCGAGTAAGGCTGGAGGCGATATTGATGCCGCAGGTGATTACCGTAAGGCCTTTCTTATCGGCAATTTCGGGGATAAGAAATTCCGTAGTTGTCCCACCATCTAAAAATAGAACGTCTCCGTCCTTTACAAAATTCGCGGCATATCGGGCGATCAATTTTTTTTCTCGGGAATGTTCGGTCTCGCGGACGGAGAAGGGCGCTTCTTTAGATACGCTGGAAACGGCGACCGCTCCACCCTGAAGACGGCGAACCAGACCAAGATCGTTCAGTTCCTTCAGATCCCGACGAACCGTGGCGGATGATATATTCAATTCCTCGGCAAGGCTTTCTATGGTCACCTCTTTTCGTTCTTCGAGAAACTGGAGCAACCTGCGGTGCCGCAATTTGCTAATCATAATCGGTATTTTATATCAATCCTGCCAATTGTCAATCAATATTTTGCATTTTTGAACATTTTATTTCAAATCGGATCATATTGGTTCACTATTCCTATTCCCCAGGGGAAATATTAAAGAAGCCTCGGGTTACGATAGAATCCCGAAACGCGATAAAATCCTCGGCGCTAAGGGCTTTTGCTACCAGGTAGCCCTGGAAACACCGGCACCCCATGTCCCAAAGGGTTCGAAGGGTCTTTTCGGTTTCCACCCCTTCGGCGACCAACGAGAGGCCCAGGCCGTGGGCGATGGAGACCAGGGATTCGACGATAATTTTATCGCTATGGTTTGTATCGATATTTTCTACAAAGAGACGGTCGATTTTGATTTCATTGATGGGAAACCGGTGGAGATGGCTGAGGGAAGAAAAACCAGTGCCAAAATCATCCACCGAAAGGCGGACCCCGATCTTTTTAAATCGATCGAGGATAATCGTGGCGGCGTTGGGTTCATCGAAAAGGCAGGTTTCGGTTATCTCAATGGTAACCAGATCCGGATCGATACCCGCCGATTCTATGGCGGATTTTAGAACGTTGGCCGCCTCATCGGAATGGAACTGCTGGGCCGAAAGGTTGATGGATACGGCGATATCCCCCCGCCCCTCTTTCTGCCACGCCGCTAGGCGGCGAACGCTTTGATAGATCAGCCATTTTCCCAGGGGAATGATAAGCCCCGTCTCCTCCGCCAGGGGGATAAAGGTGGACGGCATAATAAGGCCCTTTTCCGGATGCCGCCATCGGATGAGCACCTCCGCCTCGACCTTATCAACGCGCAATATCGTGCCCTCGATGGAAGAACAGAGGATTTTTGGCTGATAATACAGGACAAATTGTTCCCCAATCCGCTCAATGAGGGGCTTTTCAATAGCCCGAATGATGGAATTTTGCAATTCCATCTTTTCCAAAACCCTCCGTAGTAGGTCCTCTTTAAAAAGAACAAAGGGCTTTCGCTGTTCCGTAGCCGCATCGACGGCGATGTCCGTGTTATGGAGTATCATCGATCGGTCCTGCCCGTGTTCGGGCCAGTAGGCCGCTCCAATGGTGCTTTTTATAACCACGTTAAAGGCGGAAAAAATATGGGGTTCGTTCAGTTTACCGTACAGTTTGCTTAAAAAATCCCCTAAAGCTCTCCCCTTAAGCCCCGGAAGAACTACCACAAATTCGCTTTCGTGGGTGTGGAAAATTTTATCATGGGGACGCAAAAGGGCCGTCAGCCGACAGGCGGTTTGGTAGAGGATCCACTCGCTAACCCCGGATTTGGCGGTTCGGCGGATAACGTGATAGTTGTCCCCCAGTTGAATAATTAAAATGGTAAAACCGCTTTGGTCGTTTCTCCGATGAAAATCCTCAATCATATCGTCCAATTCCACTTCCATCCGGAAATGGGTTGGAAGCCCCGTTTGGGGCTGAAGGGAAATTTTGCGTTCCAGTTCTTGCAACCGTTTTCGTAAACGGTCGTTTTCCAGTTTTAGGACCAGGAACTCCGCGTTTGATGGCCCATGGGGTTTCCGACTTTCTGCCGATTCCACTTTTTATCCCTACGAAGCAAAAGATGTTCTCAAAAAACCAAGACCGCTATACAGAGTATCGGCAGTTTTGCAGAATTTACCGTATTCTACAGGATTTTTTTTTAAAAACCAAGTAGAATGGGGCAGGTAAAAAATTCCACGACAGGAGGAATGTTCTATGGCTACTGCGAAAAATTATCGAGCCGAGTTGGTGGGAGTTTTTGGCTATCCGGTGGATGAGAATCCTACGGTAGTGATGATAGAGGCGGGGTTTCGGGCCCTGCATCTAAATTGGCGCTACCTGACCATTCAAGTCCGTCCGGAGGGCCTACGGGCCGCTATGGATGGAATCCGGGCGATGAATTTTCGGGGGATCAATTTGACCATTCCCCATAAGGTGGAGGTGATCCAATACCTGGACCAGGTAGCCGATGACGCTCGGCTTATCGGGGCGGTCAATACGGTATACCAAAAGGACGCTCTTTTATACGGGGAAAATACCGACGGAAAAGGGTTCCTCCGATCCCTTATGGAAGAGGGATCGGTGGATCCCCGGGGAAAACGGGCGGTTATTTTGGGAGCCGGAGGGGCGGCCAGGGCGATTAGCGTGGAACTGGCCCTTCACGGGGTGGAGCGAATCACCATCGTAAACCGGGATCGGGACCGGGGAACCGTTTTAACAGCCCTTTTAAACGATAAGACCCCGGCAAAAGCGGACTTTATCCCCTGGGATACGGAGTATTCTATCCGGGAAGGGACGGATATCCTGGTAAACGCGACCTCCATCGGCCTATTTCCCGATGTCCACGGTAAACCGAGGATCAACTATTCCAGTATCCAGCCTTCCATGGTCGTTTGCGACGTAATCCCTAACCCGCCCAGGACCCAGTTTTTGGCGGAAGCGGAAAAGCGGGGGGCAAAAACCCTGGACGGATTGGGAATGCTGGTGAATCAAGGGGTCATCGGCTTTAAAATCTGGACAGGTAAGGACGCTCCCGCCGTCGAAATGCGCAAAGCCCTGGCGGCGGAATTCGTCTAATTGGGGCTGTCCCGTAACTTGCTAAGTTACTGTACATCCTCAATTTATACGATCTGTTCGTCCACAGCCTTGCCTCCTGGGACCATGGGAAGAACCTGCTCATCCATATCGATCTGGGCTTCCACCAGGGCGCAACGGCCGTCGGCGATCTTCGCCATCCCCTGATCCAACGCGGCGTTGAAGGAAGCTTCGTCCTTCGCGCGGACCCCGAAATGGCCGTAGGCCTCCGCCAATTTAACAAAGTCCGGCGGTCGGTCCAGGGTCGTCTCGGCGTACCGTTCGTCGTAGAAGAGGGTTTGCCACTGCCGAACCATGCCCAAGACCCGGTTGTTCAAGATAATGATAAGAATGGGCAGGTGATAGTTAAACAGGGTGGCTAGTTCGCCGCTGTTCATTCGGAAGGAACCATCGCCGGTAAAAAGCACCACCGGCCGATCCGGGTTCCCGACCTTAGCTCCCACTGCGGCTCCCAGGCCAAAGCCCATGGTACCCAAACCACCCGAACTGATAAACGAACGGGGACGGGTAAGGGGGTAAAACTGGGCGGTCCACATTTGATGTTGTCCCACATCGGTGGCTATAACCGCCTGGGGACCCAAACGCCGGGCCACTTCTTCCATAATAAACTTAGGAAGCAGGGGAACATCCCGGGAATGGGAAGAGGGAACTATCTTTTTCCATTCATCCACGTCACCGTTCCATTCGGTCTCCGTCCCTGCGGGAAGTTTTTCCAAAATTTTCCCCAGTACTTCCTTTAGGTCCCCGATAACCCAGTGTTCCGAGGTGACGTTTTTGTTGATTTCCGCAGGATCGATATCCAAATGGAGGATCTTTGCCGAGGGGGCGAATTTATCCGAGCGGCTTACCACCCGGTCGGAAAACCGGGCGCCGATGGCCACGAGGAGATCGGCCTTTTGAACCGCCTGGTTGGATGCCACCGTGCCGTGCATACCAATCATACCCGTACAAAGCCGGTGATCCTGGGGGAAACACCCCATACCCATAAGGCTTAAACTGACCGGAGCGTTCAGCCGTTCCGCCAGGGTCCGTAGTTCCTCGCAGGAGTCGGAGCTGATAACCCCGCCGCCGGCGTATATAAAGGGCCGTTTAGCCTTGGAGAGCAGGGCCACCGCCGTATCAATATCCCGATCCTCGAATCTTTTTTTGGAAGCCTTGGCGATAAGCCGTTCGGCCCGGGACTGACTGGTGCCGGAAAGTTGTTTTTGCCGTTCCGCCAGGGGTACCCATTCGGTCATCGCGGCGGTTACGTCCTTGGGGAGATCGATTAAAACGGGTCCAGGACGCCCGGAGGTTGCCACGATAAAGGCTTCCCGGATCACCTCCGCCAGGTCGTTCACGTCCTTGACGATCCAGTTGTGCTTAACGATCGGCATGGTGATACCGGCGATATCCACTTCCTGAAAGCTATCCTTCCCCAGCAGGCTCGTCGGTACGTTGGCGGTTATAGCCACGATAGGGCTGGAATCCATGTAGGCCGTCGCAATGCCCGTAACCAGGTTGGTTGCCCCGGGACCGGAGGTGGCCATACAAACCCCCACCTTGCCGGTGGACCGGGCGTATCCATCCGCCGCGTGGGCCGCGTGCTGTTCGTGGCTGGTCAAGACATGCCGGATTCGGTGTTGTTGCTTGTATAATTCGTCGTACACGTTCAACATAGCTCCACCGGGGTACCCAAAAACCGTATCCACCCCCTGTTCCAAAAGGGATTCGATTAAGATCCGTGATCCAGAATATTGCATAATCCGCTCCTTAGGAACCCTGGTTTTCCAGGGCTTGCAGAACCGCCCTACCCATGGCGACGGTTCCCACGATTTTTTCGTTCAAGACCGCCCCGCCCCGCTGGACGATGTCCCTGGTTCGATACCCCTGATCCAGGGTCGAACGGACTGCGGCTTCTATGGCCTGGGCTTCCTTTTCCAAACCGAAGGAATGGCGCAGTAACAGGGCCGCCGACAGGATAGTAGCCAAGGGATTAGCCACGTCCTGGCCCGCGATGTCCGGGGCCGAACCGTGGATGGGCTCGTATAGACCCATGGTGGTCTTCTCTCCCGGATCGCCGATGCTTGCGGAAGCGAGCATACCGATGGAACCGGTGACTACGGATGCTTCATCGGAAAGGATATCCCCAAAGAGGTTGGAGGTTACGATCACGTCAAATTGCCCGGGGGCCCGGACCAACTGCATGGCGCAGTTATCCACGTACATATAGGAAGTTTCGATATCCGGATATTCTTTGGCCACCCGGCCCGCCACTTCCCGCCACAACCGGGACGATTCCAACACGTTCGCCTTATCGACCACGCAGAGCTTTTTCCGCCGCCCCAACGCGGAGCGGTAGCCCACCCGGAGTACCCGCTCAATTTCCGACACCGAGTAGGTTTCCGTATCGTAGGCCGATTTCCCATCGGCGCTCCGGCCCCGCTCGCCAAAATACAGTCCCCCCGTAAGTTCCCGGACGATTAGAAGGTCAAAGGAGACCGAACCGTCGGGACTACTGGCCTTAAGAACCTCGTCCTTGAGGGGACAGGCCGCTTTAAGTTGGGGCAAAAGAGCGGCGGGCCGCAGATTCGCGTACACCCCCAGGCCCGCGCGGAGTCCCAACAGGGCCCGTTCGGGCCGTAGATTACCCGGCAGGGTCTCCCACTGGGGCCCCCCTACGGCGCCCAACAAAACGGCGTCGCATTGTTTAGCCGCCTCTAGGGTTTCCAGGGGCAAGGGCTCTCCGGTGCTATCGATGGCGCACCCCCCCGCTTCCAATTCCACATAATTAAATCCATGACCAAATTGATCGCCCACCAGATCCAGGACTTCCACCGCCTGGGCTACCACGTCGGGACCAATGCCATCCCCCGGGACGAGGGCTATGGTATAGTTCATACTCCGTTTCTCCTATAAATACGCTTTGAACCGACGCTCGATGTCGTGGATCAGTTTATACTCGATGGAATCCACCAGAGCCGCCCGGCTGGCGTCGATAATATCCGCCGAAACCCCCACGGTAGTCCAACTATCCGTCCCGTCGGTAGATTCGATCAGGACCCGGACCTTCGCGGCGGTAGCGTCCTTGCCGTCTATAACCCGTACTTTGTAGTCCGAAAGCCGGACCTTCCCCAATTCGGGGTAAAAACGCCCCAGGGCCCGTCGCAAGGCCCCATCCAGGGAATTTACCGGACCATCGCCCTCGGCGGCGGCAATTTCGGTGTTCCCGTCCACCTTGACTTTGACCCAGGCGTTGGAGCAGACGGTAGCATCCGCGCTGGGGTGTTCGCTGACCACCCGGTACCGTTCAATGCTGAACAGGGGCTTGTACTTCCCCAGTTCCCGGCGAACCAACAGCTCAAAGCTCGCGTCGGCGCCCTCGAATTGCCAGCCCTCGGATTCCAGGCTCTTGAGCCGGGCGGCTACGGCGGTGGTTACCGGATGATCCTTGGTGATCGAAGGGTCCACCTTCTTTGCCCGTTCGGCGATGGCCGAACGTCCACCTATTTCGCTCATCAAGAAACGGCGGTCGTTCCCCACCTTGGCTGGATCGATATGCTCGAAGGATTGGTGAACCTTGAGGATACCATCCGCATGCATCCCCGCCTTATGGGCAAAGGCCCGGTTCCCCACGTAGGCCATACTATCGGGGATTCCCACGTTGGCAATTTCCGCCACCCGTCGGGAAAGCTCGGAAATCCGTTCCAATTTCCCCTCCGGAAGACAGCGGAGACCCAGTTTTAGTTCCAAACTGGGGACAATCGCGGCCAGGGCCGCGTTGCCGCACCGCTCCCCAAAACCGACCAGGGTGCCCTGCACGTGCCGGGCCCCCGCCATAACCGCCATGACCGAATTCGCCACCGCCATCCCCGCGTCGTCGTGGGTATGGATACCCACAATCGACGTGGTAGCCCCCAGGGCCTCCGCCGCGTCATCGGGCTTTTTTGTTCCCTTGGCGGGGACCGCCGAGGCGGCTAGAGCCAAGACCGAGCGGACTCCCGCTTGAATAACGTCGGGGAAGGTCCCCCCGTTGGTGTCCGCCAGCACAAGCCGATCCGCCCCCGCCTCCAGGGCCGCCTGCAGGGTCGCCATCGCGTAATCGCCGTTGGCCTTCCACCCGTCAAAAAAGTGTTCCGCGTCGTAGATAACCGTTTTTCCCGCGTCCTTAAAGTAGGCGATGGTCTCCCGGATCATGGCGAGGTTTTCTTCCAAACTGACCCGGAGGACCTCCGTGGCGTGGAGATCCCAGCTTTTTCCAAAAAGGACGATCGCCGGGGTGTTCGCCTGCAGAAGACTGCGAACATTTACATCATCCTGGGGGGTGGTACCCTTTTTTCGGGTGGCCCCAAAGGCGCACAGGGTCGCGTTTTGCAGTTCCAGGGAACCGGCGGCACGAAAGAACTCCATGTCCTTGGGATTCGAACCCGGGTTACCCGCCTCTATCCACGCGACCCCCAGTTCGTCCAAAGCCTGGGTGACGGCTAACTTATCCTGCACGGAAAAGGTTATCCCCTCGCCCTGGGCTCCATCCCGCAGGGTGGTATCGAAAATTTCCACCTCGGGGGTAAAGGTTGATTTAGACACTGTCCAACTCCTTTGGTCGTCCATCCCGGCTACTATCGGTGGCGGAAAGTTCCCATTCCATCGCGTTAATCGCCGTCACGTAGGCTTTAATGGCCGCTTCCACGATATCTGTGGATATACCGCGGCCATTCCAACGGCGCCCATCAAAGGATATCTTAACCGTCGCCTCTCCCTGGGCATCTTCGCCCCCGGTTATGGCGCCCAACTCAAAGGATTCCAGCTCCAAGTCCTTGCCCAGGATGCTGTCGATGGCCTTAAAGGACGCGTCGATGGGACCGTCTCCCACGGCCACCTTCTCCATAAAGGTTCCATCCTTATGCTGAAGCCGTATGGTACTGGTGGCGCTGAGGGAAGAGCCGGAATTGACCACCCAGCGGTCCAACCTGTAGGTTTCCGGAACCATGGACGCGGAACCGACTACCAGGGCTTCGATGTCCCGGTCGCTGACCACCTTTTTCTTATCCGCCAGTACCTTGAACTGGGCAAAGGCCTCGTCGATCGCCGGGGTATCCAACTGGAAACCCAGATCCCTTAAACGATCCTCAAAGGCGTGCCGGCCCGAATGTTTTCCCAAAACCATACGGTTTTTGGGCAGGCCGATGGATTCGGGGGTCATGATTTCGTAGGTCGCCCGGTTGGCCATTACCCCGTGTTGATGGATCCCCGCCTCGTGGGCAAAGGCGTTTTCCCCTACCACCGCCTTATTCGGCTGGACCCGGACCCCGGTTACCTGGGACACCAAGCGGCTGGTGGGGTAAATTTGCGTGGTATCCAGCCGACAGTTGAGGTCGAGCAGATCCTTTCGGGTCCGCAAACCCATGGCGATCTCTTCAAGGGAAGCGTTCCCCGCCCGTTCGCCCAGGCCGTTAATCGTGCATTCCAGCTGGTCCGCCCCCGCCACCGCGGCGGCCAAGGTATTGGCCACCGCCAATCCTAAATCGTTATGACAGTGCACCGCGATCCGCGCCTCCGCGATATTCGGCGTATGGTCCTTTACGTACCGGACCAATTGGCCGAATTCCTCCGGAATCGCGTACCCCACCGTGTCGGGGATGTTTACCACCGTGGCTCCCGCGCGGATAACCGCCTCGAAGATACGGCTTAAAAACGCCGGGTCACTGCGGGAGGCGTCTTCGGCGGAAAACTCCACATCCTTGCAAAACCTTTTCGCGTAGGAAACCGCCGCTACGGCCCGTTCCAGTACCTGATCGGCTGTCATACGAAGTTTATATTCCATGTGGATAGGCGAGGTGGCGATAAACGTATGGATTCGGGGACTGGCCGCTTTGGCCAAGGCTTCCCACCCCGCGTCGATATCCTTTTCCAACGCCCGGCATAGACCCGCGACGGTGCTGTTTTTCACCACCGCCGCCACCGCCTTTACCGCCGCCAGATCTCCGGGGCTCGCCGCGGGAAATCCCGCCTCGATCACATCGACCCCCAATTTTTCCAATTGGCGGGCCACCTCTACCTTTTCCTGCAGGTTCATACTACAGCCGGGGGCTTGTTCGCCGTCCCGGAGGGTTGTATCAAAAATTTGTACCGTACGGGCCATAGAAGGGCCTCCTTATACCTCGGATTTCGGGAGCCAGCTCATCATGGAGCGTAACTCCTTTCCCACCTTCTCGATGGGATGCTGGGCCTCCATGGCCCGCATGGCATTAAAGAACGGTCGGTTGACCTGATTTTCCAGAATCCAATTCTTAGCGAAGGTACCGTTCTGAATTTCCGTCAGGACCTGCTTCATCACCCTTTTGGTCTCGTCGGTGATAATCTTGGGCCCGGTCACGTAGTCCCCGTACTCGGCGGTGTCGGAGATGGAATAGCGCATATACGATAGGCCACCCCGGTTAACCAGGTCCACGATCAGTTTCATTTCGTGCATGCACTCGAAGTACGCGCTCTCGGGTTGATAACCCGCTTCCACGAGGGTTTCAAAGCCCGCCTTCATCAACGCCGATACACCGCCGCAAAGAACCGCCTGCTCTCCAAAAAGGTCGGTTTCGGTTTCTTCTTTAAACGTGGTTTCCAGTACCCCCGCCCGGGCCCCGCCGATGGCCGCCGAGTAGGCCAGAGCGAGCCGTTTCGCGTCCCCCGTGGCATCCTGATGCACCGCCACCAAACAGGGAACCCCGGCTCCCGCCTGGTACTGCTCCCGCACCGTGTGGCCCGGCCCCTTGGGGGCGATCATGACCACGTTGATATCCTTTGGAGGAACGATCTGCCCAAAGTGAATGTTAAAACCATGGGCAAAGGCCAGGGTCTTCCCGCTCCTTAGGGCCGGCTTAATGGACTCGGTGTACAATTTGGCTTGTTTTTCATCGTTGATCAAAATCATGATAAAATCCGCCGCCTCCGCCGCCTCCCGGGCCACCTTGACCTGGAAACCCGCTTTTTCGGCCCGCTCCCAGGACTTGGACCCCTCGTAGAGGCCCACAATCACCTTCATTCCCGATTCCTTGGCGTTGAGCGCATGGGCGTGCCCCTGGGAACCGTAGCCGATTACCGCGATCGTTTTGCCCTTTAGGGCACCCAGGTCGCAGTCCTTCTCGTAATACATAATCGCCATGGTATAAACCTCCTTCATGCGTACCTTATTACGCATGATTACAATATTGAGATACGGCGCAAACAGTAGGGGTACGACGAATCCGGACCCTGCGTACGCGGGGAACTGGACACCGTCGCAAAGCCACGCTTGCGCCGGTTAAATGCTAATGCTTAGTACTAGGGATCCGCGTTCCAGGGCTACAAGGCCGGTGCGGGCAAGTTCTAGGATGCCGTAGGGGCGTAGCAGTAGAAGGAGGCCCTCCAGCTTTACGCTGTCGCCGGTAGCCTCGATGATAATGGTGGTGGGAGATACGTCTATAATTCGGGCTCGGAAAATGGTAGCGATTTCAATAACCGCAGGGCGACTAGCCTCGTCGGCCTGTACTTTAACCAAAAGAAGTTCCCGCCGGATGCAGGATTCGGAATCCAACTCCCGAACCGCTATCACATCCACGAGTTTTTCCACTTGCTTCACAATTTGATCGAGAACCCGCTCGTCCCCGCTCACCGCGATCGTCATGCGGGACACGGACGGATCTTCCGTTTCCCCCACGGTCAAGCCGTCAATATTGAAACCTCGACGGCTAAACAGGCCAGAAACCCGACTGAGCGTACCCGATCGGTTTTCCACCAAGGCCGACACCACGTGCCGTTTCATGCCTACCCCCGTTTACGGACCTACAAAGAGGCCCGATATGCTCCGAGGAAACGGAAGTCCTCGGTCTTCGTTTTAAGCTCATCCATCGCCGCTTCGAAAATTCCTTCCGCCTCGGGGATGGTGATATCCACGTAAAACTGATACCGCCAGGGCTTTCCCGCTATGGGGCGGGATTCCAATTTGGAAAGGTTGATGCCCCGTTCGCTCAATATTTTTAAACAGGCAAAGAGAGAACCCGGCTCGTTGGGGGTCGAAAATACTAGGGAAGCCTTATTGGGCTTTCCTGAACCCAGGGATGGGGGAATGTTTGCCGTTCCCGAATCGTTTTGCCGAGCGATCAGTAAGAACCGGGTATAGTTGAGGGGATTAGTCTCTATCCCCTCCTTTAAAATTTTAAGGCCGTAGATGCGGGCCGCCGGCTCCCCGGCGATAGCCGCCACGTCGATCCTCCCGTCCCGAGCGATGGAAGCCACCGCACCGGCCGTATCGTTGGTGGGCTCTATTCTCCACTCCGGGTGGGTGTCCAAAAAGCCCCGGCATTGGGCAAAACCCTGGGGATGACTTCGGACAACCTTGATACTTTCCATGGTAGCCTTCTCCGAGGCTATTAAATAGTGGACCACCCGAAGCTTAATTTCCCCCACGATCACGATATCCGGGTACCGGATCAACAGATCGTAATTTTCGTGAACCGACCCCGCCAGGCTGTTTTCAATGGGAACCACACCGTACTGGGCCTTCCCCTCCAGCACCGCGTCAAAGAGGGCCGTAAAGGAGGAAACCGGAAGCCGCGGAGCCTCTTCGCCAAAGGCCCGTAACAGGGCCTGTTCGGCAAAGGCTCCCGCCTCGCCGGAAAACGCTATGACCCCTTCGCCGCTCCCACCCCTAGGGTTCTCCGGCTTAAAACTAATCCCCGGCGAAAGAACCTTCCCCAGGGTGGATGGCAGGGGCGTGCGGAGCAACTCCTTTCCCACGACCGGGGCCAGGGCTTCGATATCCCGCATTAATTTTTCGAACTGTTCCGGATACAGCGATTGGGCCCCGTCGGAAAGGGCTTCGTCGGGTCGAGGATGCACCTCCACCGTAAGGCCATCTGAACCGGCGGCTATAGCCGCCAGCGCCACGGGACTAACCTTGGCGCGGATACCTACCGCGTGGCTCGGGTCCACAATAACCGGCAGGTGGGAAAGCTTTTTTACCACCGGGATGGCCGAAATATCCAAGGTATTACGCGTATAGGTTTCAAAGGTTCGGATTCCCCGTTCGCAGAGGATTACATCCTTTGTTCCCGAAGAAAGGAGATATTCGGCCGATAAAAGCCATTCTTCTATGGTAGCCGAGGGCCCCCGCTTTAAGAGCACCGGCTTCCCCAGGGAGCCTACTTTTTTAAGGAGTTCATAATTTTGCATATTCCGGGCCCCAATTTGGAACACGTCGATGAGCCCTTCCATTTGGACCGCCAGCTCCGGAGATACCACCTCGGTAACGATGGGCATCCCAAAGGCGTCCCCCGCTTCCCGCATGTATTCCAGCCCCTTCATCCCCAGGCCTTGGAACGCGTAGGGGCTCGTTCGAGGCTTGTAAGCCCCCCCTCGGAGCATAACCGCCCCGGATTCCCTAACCCGGGCCGCGGTTTCCATAATCTGGTCCCGACTTTCTACCGCGCAGGGACCCGCGATCACCGTAATCCTGGAACCGCCGATCTTTACCGGCCCCACCGAAACGATGGTATCCTCGTTTTTTGTTTCCCGGGACGCCAATTCGTAGGGTTTGCTCGTGGCGGCCACCCGCTCCACCCCGGGAAGCAGGGCCAATTCCCGGAGATCCACCGAACCCTTGCCGGTGGCACCGACAATATCATCGTCCCCAAAAACCTGTTCCCGAACCGTAAAGCCCCGATCCCGCAAATACGAGCGGATTCTTTCCTTATCCTGGGAAGTTATATTTTTGGAAAGCACGACGACCATACGGGAGGTTCCTCCAATATGAATATGCTACCCACTAATCGTAACTTATTCAAGGGGATTTCTGCATGAGTATGCATTTTTTCAAAGATTTATTGCATTTATTTACACTATTAAAGTGAAAACAGTATTACTAAAGTGTATCTATGTAACTAATCAGCAGAGGGGATCTGTTAAACCTCCCATGAATCATTAAAAAATCCCAAAGTTTTGGCCACATTAAGGAATTTTTTTTGATCCTTCAATAATACTATAATTTTGTTACCCTCAACCAGTTTGTACAGGGGTCTTACTTTTTCATTTTTTAATAGGGCCAATACTTCTGGGTCCGCTTCGTTCAGGTCAAACAGCATAGCTATCTCTGGTTTTTTCAATAGTTCAGATCGGGCTTTCAGTCTTTTAAAAAATTCTTTCCATCGGGGGGACGGTTCGGCTTCGATAAGGTCCTTAAATCGGTCTATTCGCGCTTCTACTTCCCGATAGGAAGAACAGCCCTGTATAAACGAAGTTTCATCCAGGTGAAAACGATCGGGTCCCAAGGGAATACCAACTTGCTTCAAAAAGAGCTTGTGTTCCAGGGATTTACCCCGAAAAGTTACCAGGAGCAGATCCTTGTCCGCAATGGCCTCGTAGGAGTTCTGAGACACGGTTTCGTAGGTATTTACAAGGTCCAGACAATAGGCGCCCAATTTGGTAAAACGAATCATATCGAGGCCATCGTAATTGGAAATTATTTTTGCCTTATCTTTATACCACAGCGGTTTGGGGGGTTCCTTTTCTGTAATTTCTACCAACCCCAGCAGAGCAAAAAGATACAAATACCCCTTAAAAAGTGGGAGCCCCAACATACGATGCATTTGGGGCCCCCACACATAGAGTAATCTTTGATAATCCCCCGATATTATGGTATCGTTTCCCAAATCGATGTAATCGGCCTTACAACAAAGTCCATATTTTTCCGAATACAGGTCCGTATAGGTAAACCGGAAACCTCGAGCGTAAAGGGTTTTATAAAGCGATTCCACAGAAAACCATCGTTGATCCCGGGCGCATTCGGTAGACACAACCCAAAACATCCGCCTGCACTCAGGAACCCTGGGTGCGATGTAGGCGTTATTAGTCTTAAATAGTGTAAGATGTTCGGTCAAAACAACAAATTCAAAAAAACTACCAATAGGTTCATTTAACCGGTAATGTTCCTTTTCCGGGTTAAAGAAAAAGGTGAGAATTTGTTTTATTATCTGCGGGACATTACCCTTAGGGATTTTATACTCCGATCGAAAAGATAGATACCAACGAAAAAAGAGGTCTATGGGATCCAGACCATGGACCTTGCTTAGGGGGAATTCTTCTTGGCCACACAGGGAGCGCAAATATTTTATATGACCTTTTGTAAGCCCCCGGGTCATCCAATCGGAAACATCCCTATGTTCACGGGTTATTAACTGTTCAGAGGCCTTGATAAGCAAATTAAAAGTGTCCAGTATCTTTGTTTCATTGGACCAAAAAGTGGTCGGCGGTTCCGAAACCTCTTCAAAAAAATACTCCCTCGGTTTTTCGAGGTAGTTCACAAAAACCTTCCGAAATATTTCGTAAAGAAATATATAATTGTTTCCATAGATACCAAAAAGACTCAGGGCCGGTTCTTGCTGGATCAGCGACCGTGATGGTTCTTCATAATAATATTGATCATCGATCTTTAGATTTATCGAATATTTTGAACACAACCGATTAAAATCCACAAATTCCCAGTAGGCCCCTAGATACAAAGCCTCTTGAATCCAAGGTTTTTGTTTTTTTAAAAATATAGTAAAACTGTTCTGATCAAGAGAGCCGAGAAAATTCGCAATAACTCGGACTGAAGCGTCCTTCGATCCAACATTTTTCCTTGCAGGCAAAAGAAATTTCGCTATAGAACCCAGGGTTACGGCGTTCAATTCAGTGAGCCGATTGGCGATTTCTTCTGCCGATGGTTTAGAAAATTCCTTCGTAAGTTTTTCCATCATCACCTTGCCTTTTGATGTACCTTGAGGCTGTCCCGTAACTTCCTAAGTTACGGGACAGCCTCAATTGCTTAATTCCCACTAAGCAGGAAACGGATATCTTCAGGGCTCAGGGATTTAATCAAATCCCCATCTCCCTGCAACACATTACTGACCAGATCTACCTTCTGTTCTTGCAATAATAGTATCCGCTCCTCGATGGTGCCCCGGGCAATAAGTCGATAACTGAACACAGGCTTGGTCTGACCAATTCGATGCACCCGGTCTATAGCCTGGGTTTCAGCGGATCGGTTCCACCAGGGATCAAAAATAAACACGTAATCCGCCGCAGTTAGATTAAGGCCTACCCCACCGGTTTTCAACGTCATAATAAGAACCTTAACTTCCGGATCCGTCTGAAAGCGCCGAACCAAGGCCTGCCGATCCACGGTGGCTCCAGTCATAACCAGGTTCGCAAGCCCTCGATTAGCCAGATCCTCCGAAAGCAAATCTACGGTTGCAAGAAAATTGGTAAAGACCAGACATTTATGCCCCTCGGAGGATAGGTTGTCTACCATATCCAAGAAATATTCCCGTTTGGCCGAAATACCGGTGTAGTTGTCATCGGCTTCCGGGATTCCCGCCAACCGCCGCAAAATAGTCATGGCTTTAAGGAGCCGGAACAAGCCCTTTGCGGGTTCCCCCCTCGAAAATGCTTCTTGGACGGCCTGTAACTCCTCTTCTCGGGTCTGGTGATATAACCGCAGATGTTCCTGGTCGAGCTCTATCAGTACGGTCTGCTCTGTTTTACTGGGCAAATCCCTAAGCACGTCGGCCTTCATACGGCGTAAAACAAACGGATAAATCTTCAACCGTAATTCCCGACTTATTTCCGGATCCTTTTCGGTTTGAATAGGTTGCATGTAGGTCTTCATAAAATCAGAGTGACTACCAAAAAGTCCGGGATTTAAAAAAGCGAAGAGACTATACAGTTCCCCTAAATGGTTTTCTATGGGCGTACCGCTCATGGCAATCCGAAATTGGGAAGAAAAGGACAGGATAGCCTTGCTCGTCTTGTTTTCCATGTTTTTAATATTTTGCGATTCATCCAGGATAACGAATTCCCACTGAATACTCTGAAAAAGCATCTGATCGACCCGGGCGGTTCCATAGGTTGAAAGAATAATTTGTAAGTCAGGATCCTTTAGTTGCTCCTCGTCCCTTTGGGCCCCGTGAAAAATCCGATACCGCAGTTCCGGGGCAAAACGGCGTAATTCGGCCTCCCAATTATACAAAAGCGATCGGGGCATCAGTATAAGGCTGGGACTTCGACTCCCCTCTTGATAGTATTTTCGGAGTAACGCAATAGCCTGAACGGTCTTACCCAAACCCATATCGTCTGCCAGGCAAGCTCCCAAATGGTGGCTGACCACATAATCCAGCCAGCGGACTCCATAATGTTGATAGGGCCGCAGACTACCCTCGGCCAGAGGATACGTATCCTGGGTTTCGGCTTTTTCCGAGGTTTCGGCCAGCCTATACATCCCGTTATAAAAGGACACAACCCTATCCCAGGCTTCTCCACGTACTTCCAGATTATTCAGGGACATCAGGGCCGGATAATTAAAAAAAGAAACCTCAACCTGATCTGTTTTAGCCGTTTTAGTAGCGCGCACGTTGATAAGCCGCTGAAGCCGCTCCAGTTCTCCAGGCAGGACATACAGGCGACTTTCATCTTGGAGTTTGATATACCCCTCACTTTTATAGCGCTTTATAAATTCATTGTAGGAAAAATCCTGCCCATCCAGTTCTACCTGGGCGTCCCCCTCAAGAAAATCGATCCCCGAAGATAGGTGTAATTTCAAACGAGGTCGTGAAATACGTACGTGATAATGGGTAAGTACCTGGGACTCGAGCAACACAAACTGCTGTATAAGCTCTTGGATATGATTAGTTATGAGTTCAGTGGCCAGATCGGGGGTTATTATAAAATAACCCTCTTCCTCGTAAATATCGGTAGCCTTCTGCCGTCCAAGGCTACTTAGCACTTTTTTAAACTTTTCCACCGGATCGGGCCCATAGATCAATTCGGAGACCCGCAGGGTCTGCAATACTTCATCCAACTCCACCAAATAGATAATATCCCGCTCTTCCAGGAATCCCGGCGTATAGCCTTCCAAATAATGTACCGGCTGTATATGCAAATACCCATAGGGATCCACTTCTTTAAACAGAAGAGCGATGCAGGTTTCCTTTTGAGCTCCCATAACCACAGAAAAGCCTTCGTATAGGATATCCAAGTCCGGGAAGGTACTCTTAATTTGAGAAAGAAATATTCCCACGTCCTTTTTAGTGCAGGATCGCTGAACCGAAACTACTCTTTTCCAAAGGGGTCCCAGATCCTGCACGGCGTATACGCGGTTTTCCAGTAGAATTCTATTTCTACAGAGGGGTACAATTTTACCATTTCCGGTACCCTGGAATACGGGACCATCATCGGTACCCCCTTCTTCCATATGTTCGAGCAAAATCTGTAGATTTACCTTATCGGCTTGGCCGGATTGTAGGCGAAGCAAAAGACGATACTCCCCCGAAGCTCTTTGGATAAAATGGTATTCCTGGGTAACCAATAACCCCGTTTCCAGAACCAGATCCAAAAGGTCCGTAGAAGGATTTTGAAGAGTAAAGTGTTTTTCCTGGGGTATCGACTGGAAGAAAGAAACCATACCGGATTCGAAGCGATTTTCCCCTTGATCCATCGAGGACAAAAATTCTCGCAGAGCGGTCCTCACCATTCCGGTGTATCGTCGGTAGTCAGGACAGATCGGGGACAATCGTTGATCGACCGTAGACAGCTGAATTAGCTCATTTTCTTTTTTTACAAGAAATAAAAAAGGCGCACCCCTTAATTTTACAGCGTCCCTGGTTTCCATTGCTTCGGAGCTTTTATTGATAGCCATGGCATAGGTTTTAGAATATAATTCTTTGTTTGAAAAGCTATCGATCGAAATTTAGGGAAGACCCATAAAGCCAAGGGGACAAAAATAGGAGGGGGATGATCTTTTCGAACTAGAAGTATGTCGAACTTAGCTTTTTTAGCTGCAAAAGCATATCGACCACGGTTCAGACGGTAGTATGGGTATAGCATAAGCGCCATAGGGGCGCGGAAACAAGCATCCGGGAACGGAGACCGGTACACAGCCAGCGCCGGTTCCACGGAAGCTTTTTCCCAACCCAGCTATCGGCTGGCGTTCCTTGATTTAGTGTACACGTCAAAGCTCACCGCGCCGAGCAAAACCAAGCCCTTTATGGTCTGTTGCCAATCGACGCTGACACCCATGATGGACATACCATTGTTAAGAACGCCCATCACAAGACCGCCGACGATGGTTCCGACAACCGTACCAACCCCGCCGGAGGCGGAGGCTCCTCCGATAAAACACGCGGCGATGGCGTCGAGTTCAAACCCGGTTCCCGCCTTTGGGGTGGCGGCGTTTAGACGACCCGCGACCACCAAGCCGGCCAGGGCCGCCAAAAGTCCCATATTGGTATAGACCCAAAACATCACCTTCTGGGTCTTTACCCCGGAAAGACGGGCGGCCTTTTCGTTGCCCCCCAGGGCGTAAATATGCCGACCAGCGATGGTCCGTTGGGTAATAAAGGTATAGATGATAATAAGGCCGATCAAAAGGATTAGAATGATGGGTATACCGTTATACGCGGCCAGACTCATCGTTAGGGCGTTGATCGCCACAACGATCAGGGCTCCCTTAATGAGCTCCAACCCCATGGGAAGAACTTCAAAATCGTATTTTCGTTTTTTCGCTCGGTTATTAATCTGGGTAAATACATAAATAATGGAGAACGCTATTCCGGTTAAAAGGGCTATAATATTAAGCCCCCCCATCCGCCAATCCATACCGGGCAGATAGCCCGCAGAAAGGTCCTGGATAAGCTTATCAAAGGGGGCCTTCGTTTGGCCCTGCAAAATTACCATGGTCAGGCCCCGGAATATCAACATGCCCGCCAGGGTAACGATAAACGCGGGGATCCGCAAATACGCGATAAACATCCCATGGAAAGCCCCTACAAACAAACCAATCCCCAGGGTAATCGTGATGCCCCAAAAAACGGGTAGTTTCATATCGATCATCAGGACCGCCGAAACAGCCCCGATAAAGGCGGCTACAGAACCAACGGAAAGATCCACATTCCCCGTGACGATACACAACAGCATCCCGACGCCCAGAATGAGTACGTAACTATTCTGAAGCACCAGGTTGGTAATGTTCATCGGTTTGAACAAAATTCCGCCCGTAAGTATTTGGAATAACACCATAATAAACACTAACGCGATGACCATTCCGTACTGACGGACGTTACTCTTAAAAAACGAGGTAATTCTGCCCACTTCCCCACTCCTTCCTATTAAGCCCTTACCGTTTCGCGAACGGGGCTTTCACGTTTTTTCCGTTGGTGACCCATGATACATTTCATGATCGATTCCTGCGTGGCTTCCGCTCGTCCAAATTCTCCCGCTATTTCGCCCTCGTTCACCACGTAAATTCGGTCGCACATACCCAAAAGTTCGGGCATCTCGGAAGAGATCATCAGGATCGCCTTGCCTTCCGCCGCGAGTCTGTTGATGATCGTATAAATTTCGTACTTGGCCCCCACATCGATACCCCGGGTCGGTTCATCCAGGATCAACACATCCGGATCGGACATGATCCATTTACCCAACACGACCTTCTGCTGATTCCCCCCCGAAAGGCTCTCCACCCGTTGATCTAAGCCGGCGCACTTAATCCTCAACCGCTCCCGGTATTCGTTGGCCGCCACGTTCTCCCGGTTTTCATCGATGACCCCCAGGGAACTCACCTTTTTCAAGCTAGCCAGGGATACATTCTTCCGAATATCATCGATCAGAATAAGACCGTAGTTTTTTCTATCCTCGGTAACGTACGCGATCCCATTATCGATCGTTTCGGTTACCGTATCGGTTCGAATTTCCTTACCATTTTTAAATATTTTCCCCGAATGTTTAACGCCGTAACTTTTACCAAAAATACTCATGGCGATTTCGGTGCGGCCGGCGCCCATAAGGCCTGCGAAACCCACCACTTCGCCCTTCCGTAGATTAAATGAAACATTTTTTACAATAGCCCGATTTTCGTTCAAGGGATCGTAGACCATAAGGTCCCGCACCTCAAATACCACGTTACCCACATCGGACTGCCGTTTGGGATACCTATCCACAATTTCCCGACCGACCATACTCCGGATAATCCGGTCCTCGTCGATGGCCCGGTTGGTATTATCAATGGTCTCGATAACCCGTCCATCCCGGATTATGGTTACCGTATCGGCGACCTTAATTACCTCGTTTATTTTATGGGATATGAGGATTGATGTAACCCCATGGTTTTTCAGTTCTATTAGGAGATCTAGCAATTTGTTGCTTTCTTCATCGTTCAATGCCGCAGTGGGTTCATCCAAAATTAAAAGGCGTACATTCTTAGAGAGCGCCTTGGCGATTTCGACCAGTTGTTGCTTTCCAACCCCAATATCGGCAATAAGGGTATTCGGGTTGATATCCAGGCCCACCTTCATAAGCAAAGCCTTAGCGGATGATACCGTATTATCCCAATCGATTACCCCGGTTTTAGCTCGTTCGTTTCCTAAAAAGATATTTTCAGCGATCGACAGTGTGGGGATCAGGGCCAATTCCTGGTGTATAATAACAATCCCCAGATGTTCGCTATCCCGGATCGTGTTAAAATGACATTCCTTATCCCGTAGACGAATATGCCCCTCGTAGGACCCATGGGGATATACCCCGCTGAGTACCTTCATTAACGTCGATTTTCCGGCGCCATTTTCTCCAACCAACGCGTGGATCTCATCGTTTTCTACCTTCAGGCTCACCTTGTCCAGGGCGCGCACCCCGGAAAAGTCCTTTGTGATATCCACCATTTCCAACATCGTTTCAGCCATCACAACCGCCTTTTCACGGGGGGAAGCGACCCATGGAAATTCCATGGGTCGCTTCCCCCGCTTTCTACATTCTAATCTATTTTAACTGGTCCGCGGTATAGTACCCCGTATCGATTAACGCTTGTTTGTAATTGGTAATATCCACATTCACCGGATCGCACAGGTAGGAGGGAACAACTTTGACCCCGTTGTCGTAGGTCTTGGTGTCGTTCACTTCCGCGGGTTTGCCCTGGAGCACCGCGTCTACCATGTTGGCGGCTTTTTCAGCAAGGGTCCGGGTATCTTTGAATACCGTCTGGGTCTGCTCGCCCGCCAGAATCGATTTAACCGAAGGAAGTTCCGCGTCCTGTCCGGTCACGATCGGGAGCTTCTTATCGCCCTTACCGTAACCGACGCTCTTCAGAGAGGACAGTATACCGATGGAAATGCCGTCGTAGGGAGACAGTACAGCGTCCACGTGGGCGGAAGTGTAGAAAGCGGTAAGGATGTTATCCATTCGCTGCTGGGCGGTAGCGCCGTCCCAGCGGAGGGTAGCCACTTTGGCGAATTCGGTCTGGCCGGAGCGAACTACCAGTTTCCCGCTCTTGATGTAGGGATTCAGCTGATCCATGGCTCCGTTAAAGAAGAAGTAGGCGTTGTTGTCGTCGGGGGAACCGGCGAAAATTTCAATATTGAAGGGACCCTTTCCGCTCTTCAACCCGAGCTTGTCCACAATATAGCCCCCCTGGAGAACGCCGACCTTGTAGTTGTCGAAGGTGGCGTAATAGTCCACGTAGGGACTCTTTCGGATAAGCCGATCGTAGGCGATAACGGGAATCTTCGCGGCGTGGGCCTTCTCCAACACCTTAGAAAGGGATTCGCCGTCGATGGAAGCGATTACCAGGCAGTTCACACCCTTGGTAATCATGTTTTCCAGCTGGGAAATCTGAGCGTCGATGTTGTCTTCGGCGTACTGAAGATCCACCTTGTAGCCCCGGCTTTCCAAGATTTTCTTCATGTTGCCGCCGTCTTGAATCCACCGCTGGGAGGACTGGGTCGGCATGGCGATACCGACAAAGGCTTGGGTTTTTCCACCAGAGGCTTGCTGGCCATTGGCGAACAGAGGCGCCGCCATGAGGGCGGCCGCGAGGGCGAGAACCGATAACGTAGCAATTCGTTTCATCGTTTTTCTCCTTTTCCTTGTTAAAGTTTCGAATCAGACCGTTTCGGACGCGGTAACGTACACGCAACGGACTGTATTCTTTCGTTTGTGATTGAATCGTACACCCACATTCAGGATTTGTCAAATAAATTCTGCGTGAACGAACACTTTTTTTTCGGCCTCCGATTGATCGAGGAAATACAAGCGTATATGATACCCTATGGAGGCACCGAGCGTGTTTGCCCTTGAACGGTTTCGAGTCATTCGTACGTACCTCACGGAACATCACCAAGCGGAAGTCCGTTCTTTAAGCGATCTGTTAAACGTTTCAGAGGTAACGGTTCGCCGGGATTTGGAAAAACTTGAACAGGATGGCTTTCTTATCCGTACCCATGGGGGCGCGATACTCAGCGACGGACGGTCGGATTCGCCCTGGAACCCCACAGAAGCGACGGATTCGGAAATTGCCTCGGAGGAGAACGATAGAGAAGAAATCGGAGAAACCGCCGGCCGCTTGGTTAGCGATGGGGACATGCTGTTAATAATGGCGGGAAAATTTGTCCATGCCTTAAGTCGGTCCCTCGCCGAACGGAGGGGCCTTACCATTCTTACCAACGATCTTAACCTGGCCCAGGATATGGCGGGACAAACACAGAATCATGTGGTCCTTTTGGGAGGAGATTTAAACCCCCAAGACCTGGTTGTAGAAGGGACCCTAACCTTGGACGATATGCAAAGGTTTCATGTGGATCGTTTTATTGTAGCCATTGACGGGTTTGGCCTGGATTTTTCCTTGTCCGTTACGTCCCAACAGAGGGCCCTGCTTATTCGAGAAGGTCGGCTTCGGTGTAAAGAATTTATCATCCTCTGTCCTTCTTCGACGTTACAACAAAACGCTTTTTTTACTTTCGGAACCATGAAAAGCGGTGATACAATAGTAACGGATCGATCCATTTCGGAATCGGACAAGCGACGGATCTTTGAGGCGAATATCCGTCTATTTACAGCCCTAAATATTTATGAAGGAACGGCTTAATAGCTATGAAACCCATCCTCGAGCTTATAAAAATTACCAAAAATTTTGGTGATGATTTTTTTCTCGAGGATGTTTCCCTGGATCTGTACCCCGGTGAAGTCCACGTTATTATCGGAGAGAATGGATCGGGCAAATCGGCCATCCTAAAAATAGTATCGGGTTTAGTGCCCCCTGCCCAGGGGGAAATACGGGTGGATGGGGAATTGGTACATTTCTCAGATATTGGGGCCGCAAAAAAAGCGGGAATCCTGTACCGTCCCCAGGAACCCCAGCTCTTTGACAACCTCTCGGTGGCGGAAAACCTGTATTTTGACGAACTCCCCCACTCCATCATCGGATCACTCCAGGTATACCAACTGCGCTACGACGCAAAAAATCTTCTCCATAACCTTGGCATTGCCATCGATCCCCAGAAGGTGGTTCGAACCCTGGGGTACGCGGAACGACAATTATTAGAGGCCGCCAAGGCCTGCGTGAAAAAATGGAAAATTGTCGCCTTCGACGAACCTACCGCCGCCCTCGCGGAACCAGAACGGGCTATCCTGTTTGCCATTGTTCAACGACTAAAAGCCCAGGGGGTCGGGGTTCTGTACGTTTCCCACCGTTTGGACGAAATTCAAAAGGTGGGGGACCGCTTATCCGTGGTCCGTCAAGGCCGAATCATCGATACCCGGTCGGTAAAGAATTTGGACCGGGAGGTTTTGGTAAAAATGATGACCGGGCGCCTCTTGACCGAACGGTACCCCCGCTTCGCGAACCGTCAGGGGAAACCGGTTCTGGAAGCTCGGGATATCCGGAGCGGCGATATACTACGGGGTGTTTCTTTTTCGCTACGCCGGGGAGAGATTCTGGGAATTACGGGGCTCATGGGGTCGGGTCGCACCCGGTTGGCCCAGTGTCTTTTTGGGGCGGTGGAACCGAATGGAGGACAAATTTACCTCAACGGAAAGGCGGTTAACTTTCGGAACCCCCAGGAAGCCCTTACCCAAGGTTTAGCCCTTATCCCCGAAGACCGGATGGAAAACTCTATCCTGCATCGTCAAGATCTGGTCCTGAACCTTACGGTCGCCTCTTTAAACCGGTACAATAAAATAACCGGGCTTGATCCTAAAAAAATGTTCAAACTGGTCCGCAACTATTCCAGCCGTATGGGCCTGCGTCCCGGACACCCTAACGACTATCCCGACTCCTATTCGGGGGGGAATCAACAAAAGGTGTCCGTTGCCCGCTGGCTGGCAAAGCGAGCCCAAATTTACATCATGGATGAACCCACCCGGGGTATCGATGTGGCGTCCAAAATTGACGTGTACAACGCCATCGCGGATATTGCCGCTAAGGGGGGATCGGTGATTTTTATATCTTCGGATATCGAGGAAATTTTAGGGATGTGCGATCGGATCCTCGTCCTCACCGGCGGGAAAATCGTCTGCGATCTTCCCCGACTAAAGGCCTCCCAGGAAATCATCCTAGAATACGCCACCGCAGATTAGGGAAGGTTGCTATGACCGCTCTGTACATTAAACCCATGACGAAGGAATTGGAAGATCGGATCCATCGGAATCCGAGTCTTAATATCGATAGTTTTATTATCCCATCCCCCTTTGTGGCCGACGAATCCCTGGAAAAGGATTACGAGCACTCCTACGTATGGGAGGAGGAACGGGAACTGCTGGGGTACATTGAAACCTGGGCGGATCGGGACAAAAAACGGCTCCATATTTACAAACAGGTAACAAGCCCTTTTGGCCGAGGGAAGGGCATAGGATCGGCATTTTTAAACCGTCTGGCGGAACAGGCTCCGGAGGATTCGATAATCGACCTGTACATTTGGGAGCGGCAAACCGAGTCCCTCTCCTTTTACAAACGCCGGGGCTTTGTGGAAAAGGAACGGCTGGCCTGGCGGGCCCTGACCTTTGTCCGTATAGAGGGGGAAGCTAAAACCGTCCGGGAGGCTTTGCAGAAAACCGGTACGGAGGGGGGCGCGGCGGAAGAACTGGGGAAGGTGCGCCACGACGCTAAAAAGGCCATCCGCCTAATCGCCGACATGGCCGGAGCATTGACCGCCGAAAACTGTTCCCGAATTATCGAGGATATCAACCGGGAAACCACGGCCCTGATCAACACGCTCAACCTATTCCGCGATTCGGTCCAACGGTTCCGCACGGTAAACCTTAAGGAACTGGTGATAGACCGGATTATCCCCATGATCGAACATTCCCCCGTACCCTGCGAACTACAACTACGATTCGCCCCCTCGGTGGGGGAGGCCCGGGCCCACTATTTGGAGGCCGGCAGGGCCATCGTCAACCTGGTGTCCAACGCCCTGGACGCCATCCGGGCCGCCGACCGGCCGGGTATTCTTTCCATCGCCATCGAGGAATCCGCGGGCTGGATTGTTCTTTCGGTGGAAGATAATGGGATTGGTATAGAAACCGAACGGCTCCACCGGGGCGAGAATGGCAAACCAC
>Ga0078972_1004761_pt1 | contig 36218 bp, 39 predicted proteins | sample YelNatPaOPGAMG01_FD_67568 | JGI IMG/M metagenome (GOLD analysis project Ga0078972, IMG submission 67568) | Hot spring thermophilic microbial communities from Obsidian Pool, Yellowstone National Park, USA - OP-RAMG-01 (SPADES assembly) (version 2) | ecosystem: Environmental > Aquatic > Thermal...
TTCTCCCAGGACTCGATGGCCCTCTTACAGCCCGAAATCGTCCATCTTGACCCGCCAAAGCTCGAGCAGGCGATCTAACCGATGCTCACGACCTCACGGAGTTCATACACCACGTTGCGGAACGTGACCACGAGCCCCCCCACATTGCTCGTCCGGATTATAAACACACCCTAAGCACACAGCCTGATAGGTCTGAGCAGGATGTCGTCCGGCGGCATTCCTTGGCGGAAGCGAGCCTCTTCTGACTGTGCGCGTCAGTCGACTCCGACGCCGTGCCATAGAAAGCGGATTAGCAGGTCCGCGGTCTTGTCCGTATCCGGGAAGAGCAGATTGCCGTCCGCGTCACGTGCCTGCCCAATCCGCAGCAGAGCGAGAAACGCATGGGCGACGAAAAGTGGCTCATCGGCCCGGATTTCCTTGCGTCTGGCCGCGTCGAAAAGAGCCTGCTCCACTACCTCGGATATGGTGCGCTCCTCCGTGCGGATCTGTGCGATCTGCAGTGCGGAGAGGTCCGTCGCCGCCTCGTGCATCATCGCGTCAAAGCTCGTGAAGGAGTGCGGCAACGCAAGGACGATCCTGGCGATGTCGTGCAAGCGTCGACGCAACGGCGCATCGCTGGCAAGCATCCCCTCCGTAGCGCGGCGCGCGTTGTCGAGGACGTAGCGCACCGCGGCGACGAAAAGGCTCGCCTTGTCCTTGTAATGATAGTAGACAGATGCCTTCGTGACGCCAGCCGCCTCGGCGACCGTCTCCATAGTGACGGAACGGTACCCGAGGTCCATGAAGAGTTCTGCCGCGGACTTCGCGATTGCGACATCCGTAGGGACGCGCAGATCTGCGCTGCGGGGGCGCCCGGGGGACCGCCTCGGATGGGTCAAAGCGCTTACCTCATCGATTCACTTCGCCTGCGCCGGTACCTTGGCCTCCTGCGGGCGCGAAGGCCAGAAGGCGCGATCACCCAGCAGGACGGTGATTGCGGGTACGAGCGCTGAGCGGACGATGAGCGTGTCGATGAGTACACCGAGAGCCGCCACCACGCCGAACTGAAGCAGGATCTGCAGCGGCAGGCCGGTCAGGACGGTGAAGGTGCCTGCCAGGATCAATCCGGCCGCGGTGATCACGGGGCCCGTGGCGCGCATCCCGTCTGCGACCGCCTCCCGCATTGGGCGGCTGCGGCGCTCCTGCCAGATGCGCGACACCATGAAGATGTTGTAGTCCTCTCCGAGCGCCACGAGAAAAACGAAGGCGTACAGCACCAAACCGCCCGCGAAGCTTCCGACGCCGAGCAGGTAATGCAACACGATCCAGCCGAGTCCCAACGAAGCAAAGAACGAGAGGATGACGGTGCCGATCAGGTAGGCAGCTGCGATGATCGAGCGCAGGTACAACAGCAAAAGCACAGCGATCGCCACGAGAACGATCGGGATCACCACCGTCGTGTCGCGCGCCACGAGATTTGCCGAGTCCAGGTTCTGCGCCGTCTGGCCGCTGACCAGGACCTCGGTCCTGGCGCCGGCACCGAGCGCTTGCCGCGCAGCGGCTTCGACGCGGGGCAGAACCGTCATCGCCGGGTTGGAGAGAGGGTTCATGAGCAGAATAACTTGATATTGGGCCACGGACTTGCTATCGGCGTTCCCGTGCTGGGGCGCGCTTACCTGCTGCACGCCGCGGACCCGTGAGAGGGCCGCGCGGATGTCCCTGTCCGAGCCTGGCCCCTCGACGAGCACCGATACGGGGCTCAGCGCGCCAGCGCCGTAGGCGCCGGCGAGTAGCGTGTAGCCTTGGCGCGCCTGCGAGCTCTGTGGCAGGGCCGTCAGGAGGTCATAGGACGTGCGGATCCCTGGTGAGAACGCGGCAAGCCCTGCAAGCAGCACGGTCGCGCCGATTGCCACCGCCCACGGTCTGTTCGCTACGGTGCGCGCCAAGATGCGGTCACGTTGCTCGCGTTGCGCTTGGCTGGGGCGCGGGATGAAGGGGTAAAAGGCGGTGCGACCGATGAGGGCTAGAAGTGCGGGCACGAGTGTGAGGGCCGCTATCGCGGTCATTCCGACGCCAAGGGCAAACGGGATGGCGAAGCGGTGCTCCGCACCATACAGAGAGAAGAGCAGTGCGAGCAGGGCCAGCATCACGGTGCCAGCGCTCATCGCCACGGCGCCCGCAGCCCCCGAGAGCGCGTTTGCGAGCGCGGTGATGTGGCTCTCCTCCAGTGCGAGCTGCTCTCGGTAGCGCGCCACCACGAGGAGTGTGTAATCCGTGCCTGCGCCGAACATCAACACCGTCATGATCGATACCGTCTCCGCGTCGATGACGATCAGATGTGCGCGCGCCAGGGCGCCGAGCAGCGCGCTCGTGACGGCGTAGGCAAAACCGACGGCGACTAGTGGGATGAACGGCAGGATCGGCGAGCGGTAGATCAGCAAGAGGAGGATGAGGATGAGCATCGTGGTTCCCGCGAGCAACGTAACGTCGGCGTTCTTGAAGAGCCCCGCCGCATCGGCGGCGATGCCCACCGGCCCAGTGAAGCGGGCGACGAGCGCGTTGCCCCTTTCAGGCACGTGTAAAAGGTTGTGCGCGAAGGTAAGTTTCAGGCTGCGGCCCATCGACGTGAGCAGATCGCCGAGCCGTGCCGCGTTGATGGTGCCATGGAAGACAAGCGGCACAGCGAGGGTCGAGCCGCCACCTTTGGCGAACGATGCGAGCAGTTGAGCAGGCATGCCGGCGAAGGGTGGCTTGCCGGTCTCTCCCGGCAGCAGATGTTGCGCGACCCGCGAGAGGAACGAGGCGATGCCTCTGTAGTCGGCTGCGGTCAGGCCACCCTTGCGATAGAAGACGAGGATGCCCGGCATCTCGCCCTTGCCACCGAACGCCTTCTGCTGTAGCGAACCGGCTACAACCGACTGTGCGGTCGCGGGCAGGTTCCCTGGGTTCTGGGACTCCATCTTGTTCGCGGAAGGCAGTAGCGCTCCGAGGACGCCGGCGAGCGCGAGCCAGAGCACGAGCGTCAGCCAGCGGGTACGCCGCCCTGTCATCACTGCCCCCACCTTGCGGAAGAAGTCCTCGTACCTTTTTTCCTGCCGCTCCATCGATGGCCCCCCCTGCTTGACTTTAAATTATAGTTACTGATATGAATAATAATCGAAAGCGAAGAGTTCGTCACGCAGAAAGGACGGTTTTCCACTGCAGCGCAGCGTACTCACTTGGATCAGCTTGGTTCTCGTTCTGGTCGGTGGTCTCAACTGGGGTCTCGTCGGCTTCTTCCATTTCGACCTCGTCGCCGCGATCTTCGGCGATATGAGCACCCTCAGCCGCGTCGTCTACGCGCTTGTCGGCGTCGCGGCCATCGTGGAGATCGTGGCGGCCCTGAGTCGCCCGCCAGCGGAGCGCTGATGGGTGCCGCGGCAGCTCGGCGGGACGACATCGCAGACCATGCGGAGCAGGGGGTATCCCAATGACAAAAGACCTGGCCGTCGCCGCGCAGCGACTGTGTAAGCGCTACGACGACGGCAAGGAAGCCCTCTCGGGTATCGACTTCGCGGTGAAGGAAGGGGAAATATACGGCCTGCTAGGTGCGAACGGTGCAGGCAAGAGCACGGCGGTGCAGATCCTCACCACCCTACTCCTCCCGACCGCCGGCTCCGCCAAGGTCTTCGGTCACGATGTCGTGCGGGATCAGCAGGCGGTCCGGCGCGCGATCGGCGTCGCACTGCAGGACACTGGCGTCGATCCCCTGCTCACCGGGTTCGAGGCGCTCGAGCTGCAGGGGCGCCTCTATGGCGTCTCCCAAGGCGGCGCTCGCCAGCGGGCGCGCGAGCTCTCTGAACTCCTCCAGCTCGAAGAGTTCGCCCGCCGCCGGATCGCGAACTATTCCGGAGGTATCCGCCGCCGTCTCGACCTGGCGATGGGGCTCGTGCATCGGCCTCGGCTGCTGTTCCTGGACGAACCGACGACCGGGCTCGATCCGCTCAGCCGCAACGCGATATGGGACTTCGTCCGCACCGTGCGCAAAGAGTCGGGCACCACCGTCTTCCTGACGACCCAGTACCTCGAGGAGGCTGACAGCCTCTGCGACCGCATCGCCATACTGCGTCGCGGCGTCGTGGTGGCGGAGGACACGCCCTCACGCCTCAAGCGCCACATGCGGCGCGATGTCATCGAACTGGAGCCTGAAGACCCGGCGCAGATTGACGAACTGCTGGCAACCGTCCGGCGCCTCCATCCCGACGCAATGCAAGAGAAGGAAGCGGTCCGCGCCTTCGTGTCGCACGGAGCGGATGCCGCACGCGAACTGCTGGACGCCGCCGACCGCGCTGAAATCAGCCTGTCTGGTCTGCGCGTCTCGCCACCGACGCTAGACGATGTTTTCCTCGAAATCACGCGCGAAGACGATGCGCAGCACCTTGAAAGGGGAGCGAACTGATGGGGCGCCTGCGGTTCGTCGAGGAGATCTGGCTTCTGACGGGCCGATCCCTCAAAGTAACGTTGCGCGAGCCATGGGCGGTCGTGCCGAACATCGCGATCAGCCTCTTCTTCCTGTTCGTCTACAACGCCGGCCTCAGCGGCATCGCCCTGCTCCCGGCCTTCGGAGGCATCCCGTATCTCGCGTTCATCCTGCCGGTCGCGCTCGTCTCGGGGTCGGTCGGCGGCGCGGGCGCCGCGGGCCAGGCCCTGATCCGCGACATCGAGTCGCGCTATTTCACGAAGTTGCGGCTGACGCCAGTCTCACGCACGGCGCTCGTCATGGCGCCGATGCTCTCCGGGATGATCCAGCTCGTCGTTCAGACGGTGCTGATCCTGCTTGTCGCGTTGCTGCTGGGGCTCAAGCTGCCGGGCGGACTCGCCGCAGCGATAGGGGTCGTCCTGCTGGCCGCGGGTTGGGGGTTAGGCTTCGCCGGCTACGCCGTCGCGGCCGCGCTCCGCTCGCGTTCTGGACGCAGTGCCCAGGCGGCCACGTTCCTCTTCTTCCCGCTCCTCTTCCTGAGCGACACATTCGTGCCGCTGTCGTTGATCAAGGCCGACTGGATGCGAGTCGCCGCCAGGATCAACCCGACCACCTACGTGTTCGACGCAATGCGCACGCTGCTTGCCCACGGTGTCGTGGTGACGCCGGTTCTGCGCGGACTCGCGGCGATCGTTGCCCTCGCCGTGATCACCTTGGGCTTCGCGGTCTACACCGCGCAGCGAACACTGCGGCAAGCCTAGAGCGCCTTCCGGCGTTCGCCTTGACACGTTGTTCCCCCGGCAATCTGGACAGACTGAGGCTTGGTACTGGCAGATCTTAGGAGTAGGTCAAGAGGATGCCGAGGACGCATCTCCCATACCCGCCGGAGTTCCGGACGGAGGCTTTGAAGCTTGTCCGCGAGGGTAGGAGGACGATGGTCTCTTCGAGCGGCTATTACGTCTGGCTCGGGAGAGGGCCGTCGAAGAGGGACAGGGACGATGCCGCCCTCACCGGTCTCATCAAAAGGATCCACAGGGAGAGCCGGGGAACCTATGGCGCTCCCCGGATCTGGCCGAGCCCAGGATGGTCCACGGCATCTCGACACGGAGAAGCGGGTGGCAAGGCTCATGCGGCTTTGTGGCATTTCAGGCGTCACCAGGCGCCATGGTCACGGTACGGCGCGATGCAATGCATCCCATACGCTCCAGCCGGACCTTTTGAACCGCGGGCTTCCTGCCGAGGAGGCGGTCCCACGATGGATCACCCAGGGCGACCCCCCGCACGAGGATCACGCCACCGACCTGACAGGAACGCGGGTCATACGCCACGAGATGTACACCTCCCGGCCTGGGATTCGTAGGATGATCTCCTTGCGGGGCCGGCGGTAAAGGGCCACTATGGCGGTAAGGCTTGGAAAATGCTGAAAATGCTCGTCCCTGTTCTCTGTGCTTCGCTCGTCTGTGCGGGCGCCGCAGGAGCCGGAGCGGCCTCACCCACACCCACGGCGGCCGAGGAGGCGGCTTGGGGAAAAGGGGCGGCGGCCCTCTACCAGCCGCCCGTCGTGATGCACGATGCCCTCGGGCAGCTCGGCGGGTTCGGCGCCGGCACCGTCGCCAAGGCCCGCGCCTACCTGGCCGGCGGGATGTGCGTGAAGCTCGACGCGAACGGCGTGCCGGTCGTCCAGTACCAGCGGGCTGGATGCCACGTGGACGACGTGCCGTGGAGGCCTGAGTACAATCCCGGCACCGTGGCGGCCTTCGCCCTCGGCCTCTGGACGATAGGCGGCCACGAGTCCCAGTTCCTGGCCCAGGCGAAGTGGCTTCTCGCCCACCAGTCCCCTGATGGCACCCTGAAGGTCGCCTTCCCGATCCCGATGCTCGGACTGAAGGCGGGATGGGTTTCGGCCATGTACCAGGGGCAGGCCGTCTCCACGTTCCTTCGCGCCTACGAGGACACCCGCGACACGAGGTACATGGAGGCGGCGACTAAGGCCCTCGCCGTCCTTGAAGCGCCCGAAAGCGCCGGCGGCACGACGTACATCACGCCCCTCAGTCCGTGGCCAGAGGAGTATGCGGCGCCGGATCCGCCATCCGTTCTCAACGGGGCGCTCACGGCCATCACGGGCGTGTGGGAGTACCAGACCTTCACCGGCGAGCCGCAGCCGATGCTCGCCGCCTACCAGAGGACGCTCGACGCGATGCTGCCCCTTCTGACCGTGCCGGGATGGGCGAAGTACGAGATTGCCGGCTCGGACATGGCGAGCCTCGGCTACATGGGGGTCCAGACTGGCGAGCTGTTCACCTTTGCGCAGGAGACCGGGGACCAGACGGCGCTCCTCTACGGGCGCCTGTGGCTGTCCGACTTCGAGGGGGACGCGGCCGCCACCGCCGCCCTGGTCAGATCGTACGCCGGGATCGTGCCCTCCGGCGAGATTCCCTGAGAGAGCCCGTGAACGCCCGCAGCCCTTCAGATTGGCTCCGATAAAGTGAAGGAAATAGCATGTTGGTGAAGGAGAGGCCGCCAGGCAAGGACGGGCGCAGGTGGCTGCGCAGGCAGGCGGAGATCGAGGCGGGTTCCGGGCCGGGAAGGCGGCCCTCTCGGGAGACGGTCGCCGACTACCTGCGCGGATGGCTTCCCCGCCACGTCCAGAACCGGAGCACCGTCCGGCTGTATCGAAGCGCCATGGGGGCGCGGATCATTCCGGCCTTCGGGGATCTGCCGCTGGACGCCTCACTCCGGCCGTCATCCAGAGTCTTCTGGATGCGATCGCTTCGAAAGGGCATGCCAGGATGGCAGCCGTATGCCGAGCCGTCCTATCGGTGTCGTTGCGGGATGCCGTTAACCTTGGGGTCGCCCTGGCGAATCCTTTGCTTCGAACCGTCTCTCCCCGTCGCCGGGCTCCTCGTATCAGGCATCTCACGCCCGACGATCTCGATGCGATCCTCGGCGAATCGCCCGATCGGTTCCGGCCGCTCTTCTTGTTTCTGGCCTACACGGGACTCCGAAGGGGCGAGGCGCTGGCTCTCGGGTGGGATGACGTGGACATCGCACATGGAACGGTGCGCGTGGAGAGGCAGTTCATCCAGGAAGCCGGACCGGCCCTGCTCCGCGCCGTGCCGAAGACGGCCTCGGGATTCAGAACGATTCCGCTTGCTCAGCTGGCGGGAGAGATTATGGCGCGCCTGCCGCGTCGCGGCGATTGGGTCTTTATTGAGCGCCCTGAGCACTTGGACCCCAACGCCCCCATGAAAGCATTCGCCCGCGCGGCCAAGTCCGCCGGGATTGAATGGGCTCACCTCCACTGCCTCCGTCACACCTTCGCCTCCGTGGCCATCGTCGCCGTGGTGCCGATCGAGGTGCTTTGGAAGATCCTCGGGCATTGCTCCGTAGCGGTCACGTCCAGGGTCTATGCGCACCTGCTCCCCGGGGCGACGAGGGACGCCGGGGATCGCATGGGAAGATATCTGGGGCAACTATCGGGCAACCAGGCGAGGCCCACCGTGACTGAAGCAAACCAGCACCCCTTGCGGGATGCCGGATTCAACTGGAGCTGTCGGTGGGACTCGAACCCACAACCTGCTGATTACAAATCAGCTGCTCTGCCGATTGAGCTACGACAGCAAAAGCGTCGCTGCCAAAGAGCGTAAGCGTCCCGGCCCTGCGAGGTCAAGGAAGCCGAGTGGAAGGAAGCTCAGAGTGCGCCGTGGGGCACCCGGGAACGATCGCCCCCCCGCGGCTGTGTCCCTGATGGCGGGAGCAGCTGTCGCGGTCTTCACGCGTCATCGCCATCGTTTCGGGCAATCCGGCATCTGTCGGGAGAAGGGGATCCTTCGGGATGCTCCTCAGCGATGATCCGCCGTTCGACGGCGGCGACGTGCTGGAATATGATGTCGAGGGCGCAGCGCTCTTCCTCGGCGACCCGGGAGCGAACCGCCATGAGGCCGGCGCGCCCGGAAACGGGAAACTGGTTCGTGGCACAGGAGGTCGACAGTGTCCCCCCCAGGCGAACTCCGGGCCCGGGGCGTGACGTTGGGGACCACGTGGCGGATGTTGCGGGCTCGGCCTCGTACCGCTTCGCAGCCGGATGACGCTCCTCAAGCGAAGGGACGGCCCGGCCGGTTGACCACGTTCATGACCGATCCCGGTCTTGTACAATGAGGGCAATCAGCACAGGGGGTGCCACCCGAGTGAGATATGTTGTCGCTGTTTCTGTCGCCCTTGCGGCACTCGTTGTGCTCGCCGCCTGCGGGCCGCCCAACGTGGCTGAAGGACGACCGATCCCGCCAAAGGACGTCGTGACCACGCCCGTGCCGTCGGTGCCCAGCACCGGCACCTCGCCGTCGACGACGCCGCCCGCCGGCTCGTCGGGATCAAGCGGCTCATCGAGCCCAGCCGGCTCGTCATCCTCGACGGGTTCGTCCACATCCTCCACCAAGTCGGGGACGGGCGGCACTACCTCGACGGCCACCAGTGCCGCCGCCAAGCTCTACGCCACCACCTGTGCGGTCTGCCACGGGGCACAGGGGCAGGGCAAGGTCGGCCCGGCCCTGAACACCTCGCTCGTGACGCAAACCTTCACCACGCAGGCCAGCCTCGCCGCCTTCATCCAGCAGAACATGCCGCTCAGCAACCCGGGATCACTCTCGGCGTCGCAGGCGGCCGAGCTTGCTGCCTACGTGGAGACGCTCGCCTCGGGCAAGTGAGGGGTGCCTGAACCTAAAGCAGGCCACCGTCGCACGGACGGTGGCCTCTTCGTGTCGCTTACCTGTGTGAACTGACGCTTTCGACCTCAAGCGAAAGGGGCCGCCCCCTTCGGCGAGCCTCTCAGCTCCCCTTTTGGGAACAGCCCCGCCCGTCCCTTCGTCAGACGAGCTCTTCGGCTCGTCCCTCCTGCCGGGTTGCGAGATAGCGCTCAAGCTTTCTCTTCACCCGCTGCAAGGCGTTGTCTATGGACTTCACGTGGCGGTCGAGGTCCATGGCGATCTCCTGATAGGACTTGCCGTCGAGATAGGCCATGAGGACCCGCCACTCGAGTTCGGAGAGGATCTCCCCCATCTTGTCCTCTATGTCGCCGAACTCTTCACGGTTGATGACGAGTTCCTCCGGGTCCGAGACCTTCGTACCGGAGATGACGTCGAGGAGCGTGCGGTCGGAGTCTTCGTCGTAGATGGGCTTGTTCAAAGAGACGTACGAGTTGAGGGGAATGTGCTTCTGGCGGGTGGCCGTCTTGATGGCGGTGATGATCTGCCGGGTGATGCATAGCTCGGCGAAGGCCCGGAACGATGAGAGCTTGTCGTTGCGGAAGTCGCGCATCGCCTTGTAGAGGCCGATCATGCCTTCCTGGATGATGTCCTCTCGGTCGGCCCCGATCAGAAAGTAGGACCGGGCCTTGGCCCGCACGAAGTTCCGGTACTTGTTGATCAGGTATTCCTCGGCGAGCGGCGTCCGGAGTCGGGCGTACTCGACGACATCCTCGTCGACCATCTGGTCGTACTCCAGAACCGTCGGGCTGATCTGTTCCGAAATGCTCAAAGCGCACGCTCCTCGCTGTGCCTTCCCGAACAAGGCCCCACCCAGTCACACCGGGGATCGGCGATTCATGGGCGAATTATAGACTTTGCTGAGAAAAGCCGTCAAGGAACCGCCGGACGGGCGTTTTGGCGCGTGGACGAGCGCGCGGCGGGCGCAAGGTGGAAAATGCTTTCAGGAGCCACGACGCTGGCGAAAGGTTTCGTAGAGAAAGATGCCTGCCGCCACAGAGGCGTTCAGGGAAGGCATGGCACCGCCCATGGCAAGGCGTGCCCGTACGTCGGAACGCTCGCGCACAAGTCGCGAGACCCCTTCCCCTTCGCCGCCGATCACGATGGCCACGGCACCCCTGAGATCGACGTCCGCAAGGTCCGCTTCGCCCCTGGGATCGGCCGCAACGACCCACAGGCCGCGCTCCTTCATGACGTCGACCGCCTGGGCGATGTTCGCCACCTGGGCGGTGGGGATCACGGAGAGCGCCCCGGCAGAGGCCTTCATGGCACCCGGTGTCAGCCCTGCCGCCCGGCGGCGCGCCAGCACGAGCCCGCTCGCCCCGAACGCCTCTGCGGAACGCGCCACGGCGCCGACATTGTGCGGGTCCTGCAGGTGATCGAGCACCACGATCACAGGGTCCTTCCGCTCGCAGGCCACGTCGAGCAGCTCCCCGAGCTCCTTGGCAGGGGAGGCCATGATACGGGCCGCCACACCCTGATGATGCGGCCCGACGAGGCGATGGAGGGCTTCCCTGGGGACGAATTCCACCGTGACGCCGCTCGCCATGGCCCGTTCGGCAAGCGACGCCGCCTGCCGCGAGGAGCGCTGGACGTAGACCTTGGTCACCCTTCGGGCGTCAAGCGCCATGGCGACGGCGCGCGGACCCGAAGCCCACAGGCCACCGGGATCCTGGCGGCGGTCCCCGTTCACCGGCGAGCGGTCCGGAACCAGCGGGGTCCCTGCGGCGTGTCCTCGACCTGGACGCCGAGGGAGGCGAGTTGCGCCCGGATGGCATCCGCCTCGGCAAAGTCCCTGCGCGCCCGGGCCTCCTGGCGCCGGTCGACGAGTTCCTGGACGCCGTCGTCGCCGTCGTCGCCCGGGGCCGAGAGGTCGATGCCGAGCACATCCAGCATCGCCTCGAGGGTCGTGAGCAGTCCCGCCGCCTCATCCGCTCGCATGTTGGCGTCCGCACGGGTGTTGGCGCGCCGCACGAGGTCGAAGAGGGCGCCCTGCGCGCCCGCCGTGTTGAAATCATCATCGAGGGCTGCGTGGAAGGCCTCCCACTCCTTCCCGCCCAGAGCGCCAGGATCCTTAGGCGCGACAGAGCGCAGGCGCCTGAGGACGTTGGTGATGCGGCGAACCGCGGTCTGTGCGGCCTCCAGCGCCTCGTCGTCGACGGCGAGCGGACTGCGGTAGTGAGCGGAGAGGAGAAAGAGCCTCAGCGCCGCCGGCGAGATGCGCTCCAGAACGGCCGGCACGGAGAAGGTGTTGCCGATCGACTTGTGCATCTCCTCGCCGCCCATGGCGAGCATGCCACCATGGAGCCAGAAACGGGCGAGCGGCTCTCCGGTGAGCGCCCTGGTCTGGGCGAGTTCGTTCTCGTTGTGCGGGAAGAGGAGGTCCTCCCCCGCCCCGTGGATGTCAAACGGCACGCCAAGGATGGCCTCCGACATGACGGAGCACTCGATGTGCCAGCCCGGGCGACCCGCCCCCCAGGGCGACTCCCAGGAGGGTTCGCCGGCAAGGGCGGCCTTCCAGAGGGCGAAGTCGCGGGGATCCCTCTTCCCCGGCTCGGGCTCCACCCTCGCCCCGGCGAGCATGGCTTCGGCCGGGCGGTGTGAGAGGGCGCCATAGTCGGCGAGCGAAGGGACAGAGAAGTACACGCTTCCCAGCGCCGCGTAGGCGTGGCCACCGGCGATGAGTCCCTCGATGAAGCGGATGATGGCAGGGATGTAGGCCGTCGCCCGCGGTTCGGCCTGTTCGGCGATACCGAGCCTTCGGGCGTCACGGTGGTAGGTGTCGATGTAGCGCTGCGTGAGCTCAAAAAGCGGGATGCCCTCCTCGAGGGCGCGCCTGATCGTCTTGTCGTCGATGTCGGTGAAGTTCTGGGCCTTCTTCACCGTATAACCGAGATGGCGCAGGTAACGGGCCAGCGTGTCGAAGGCCACGATCGTGCGGAAGTTCCCGATGTGCAGGTCGGCGTAGACCGTCGGCCCACAGACGTACATGCGGACCTCACCCGGGTGAATTGGCTGGAACAGTTCCTTTTGGCCCGTGAGGGAGTTGTGGAGGGCGAGGCTCATGCCGACGTGCGGTCCTCCTTCTTGGTCTCCAGTTCCGCCAACCTGTCCTCGAGATTCCTGACCTCTGCCGTGAGCTTCGTGATCGCCTCGAGCACGGGATCCGGAAGGTTCCCGTGGGCGAGCGGATCGAGCTTCACACCGTGGCGACGCACCTCTCGGCCAGGCACACCGACAACGGTGGTGTGCGCCGGCACGGGCTTCACGACGACAGCCCCTGCCCCGATTTTGGCGTAGCTGCCGATGCGGATGTTGCCGAGAATCTTCGCCCCGGTCGAGACCACCACGTGGTCCTCCAGGGTCGGGTGCCTCTTGCCCTTCTCTTTGCCCGTGCCGCCGAGCGTCACGCCCTGGTAGAGGAGCACGTCGTCCCCGACTTCGGCCGTCTCCCCGATCACGACACCCGTACCGTGGTCGATGAAGACCCGCCGTCCGATGACGGCCGCCGGGTGGATCTCGATGCCCGTGCGCCGGCGTGAGCGTTCTGAGAGATAGCGCGCCACAAGGTGGAAGCCGGACTTCCAAAGCCTGTGGGCCAGTCTGTGCGACCACAGGGCGCGAAGTCCAGGGTAACAGGTGAGGATCTCGAGCACGCTCCTCGCCGCGGGGTCCTGCGCCTTCACGGTGGCGATGTCCTCGCGCATCCTCTCCCACACGATCCTCACCCCCTATAGAAAAAGTCCCACCCGCCACAGAGGCGAGGGGACCCGCGGTTCCACTCTGATCTGCCGGGAATACCCCGGCCTCGAGCGCCCTAACGCGGCGTCCTCGACAATGCCCTGCCGTGGGGCACGACACTGCAGCTCCCGGGGTGCACTTCGGCGTCCTCCTTGCCGAGCCTTCCCACCAGCGGCCCTCTCTCGTGGCGGCCGGACGCTTACTCGCCCCTTCATCGCTTTCGGCCCATTCTACCACCGCTCAGGACACGGCGCACGTCGCGCTCCACGCCCGAAATGCATCAGGGGTGGGGCACGATCTCCGTCGATCGCCGTGCCCAGGGCCGAGGCAGCACGACGGCCAGAGCGTAGGCGCGAATCGCCCGGCCCGCTCCCACCTCACCCATGCCCTCCTCCGTCGTCGCCTTCACGTTCACAGAGGTCGTGGAGAGGCCCGTGAGCGAGGCCATCGCCGCGCAGATGGCCTCACGGTGCGGACCGATCCTGGGTGCCTCGGCGACGACGGTGGCGTCCACCTGGACGGGCACCAGCCCGCACCTCGCCAGTTCGTCCACCGCACGGCGGACGATCTCGGCGGAGTCCAGGCCCCGGCTGGCGTCGTCGCCCGGAGGAAAGTACTGACCGATGTCGGGAAGGCCGGCCGCACCGAGGAGGGCGTCGGCGACGGCATGCAGGAGGACATCGCCGTCGGAGTGGCCGATGGTATGGAGCGTGCCGCTGATGTCGATCCCGCCCAGACGCAGCGGTCCTCCTTCGGCGGTCCGATGGATGTCGTAGCCGTGGCCCACCCTCTGGATCGCCCCGCTTGAGACGATGGCCTCGGCGAGGGCGAGATCCGAGGCGTAGGTGATCTTGATGTTTCGGGCGTCTCCGGGGACGAGGCCGATGGGCTCCTCCTCCGTCTCGTAGAGCATCGCTTCGTCAGTCATGTCCCCTGCCTCAGCCTCGAGGCGCCGCTTGAGGTCGTCCGCCTCGAAGGCCTGGGGCGTCTGGATGAGATAGATCCCCTCCCGGTCGACGCTTCGCAGGCGCCCGCCTGCGTCCCGGCGTAGCGTGTCGCTCACCGGCAGGCCTGGCACGACGGCACCACCTGCCGCCGATGCCACGCGCCGCACGAGATCCGGCGGCACGAGGGGCCGGGCGGCGTCGTGAATGAGGACGCGCCCTGCGCCGACAGCGTCGAGTCCGCTTCGGACGGAATCTCTCCGGCGCTCCCCTCCCGGCATCACCGCAAGGTCCAGTCCAGGGGGAGCGAGGCGACGGATGGCATCAGCATCCTGGGGGCGTACCACGACGACCGCCCCATCCACGACGCCGCTGCGGGCAAAGGCCTCGAGGCTCCAGCCGACGAGCGGACGGCCGAGGAGCGGGATGAGGGCCTTCGGCCCCCCGAACCGCTCCCCTCTTCCGGCAGCCACGATGACAGCCCACATCGGTATATTCCCCCCGCCGCGACGAGGGGCCCGGCGGGGGCCCCTCGTGTTCAGTTCTGGGAGAGCGCCTTGGTGCCACCCTCGGCGGTCTTCGGTTTGGCGAAGATCATGCGGCCGGCCGCCGTCTGCAGCACCGATGTCACCAGCACGTCGACCGTCTCGCCGATGAATCGCCTGCCGCCGTCGACGACGATCATCGTGCCGTCGTCGAGGTAGGCGACGCCCTGGCCGGGTTCCTTCCCATCCTTCACGACCGCGACGGCCATCTCTTCGCCGGGGAGGACCACAGGCTTCACGGCATTGGCGAGTTCATTGATGTTGAGAACGGGCACATCGTGCAGGGCGGCCACCTTGTTCAGGTTGTAGTCGTTCGTCACGACCTTGCCGTCCAGCGCCTTGGCGAGGCGCAAGAGCTTGGAGTCGACCTCGACCTGGGTACCGAAATCCTTCTCCATGATCTGGACCGGGATGTCGAGTTCCTTCTGGATCCGGTTCAGGATATCGAGCCCGCGCCGGCCCCGGTTCCTCTTCAGGACATCTGCGGAGTCGGCTATGTGCCGGAGCTCCTCCAGCACGAAGGCCGGAACGACGATGGTCCCCTCCAGGAAGCCCGTCTTCAGGATGTCGGCGATGCGCCCGTCGATGATCACGGAGGTGTCGAGGATCTTCGGGGAGTGCGCCTCCAAAACCGGGCCGGCCGTCTTCGTCTCCCGGCGTTCGCGGCGCACGATCGAGCCGAGTCCCTCCAGGGCGTCCTTGGACGGCATGACCTTGATACCGATGATGAGGCCCACATACCCGAGAAGCACGCTGACGACGATCGGCGTGAAGTGGCCGATGAGCGGCATCACGGAAAGCGGGATGGCGAGCAGGTATCCCGCCACGAGACCGAGGATGAGCCCAATCGCTCCCCAGAGGAGTTCGGCCCTCGTGAGCCTGGCTACCCGCCCCTCAAGCCATGACGTGAACGCCCGGAACCCCCTGATGAGAAGCGGTGCCATCGCCCAGACGATGCCTGCGAAGACCACGGCCGTCACGAGCACGAGTCCCAGGACCTGATAGGACGCCCAGCTCGAGCCCACAATCGGCATCTCGACGACGTAACTCAGGAGGAGACCAAAGATGAGGCCCACCAGGGTCAGCGCGTTGCGGACCACGTTGAGGGAGCCTCCTTCCAGCGGTCCTCTCGATTATACGGGAAGCGATTTTTGCCCGGCAACACGGCGTTCCCTCCACTGTCTCTCATCTTCTTGTCGATGCGGATAGTATTGCCTCGGTTGCCAGATCCCATGCGATCGGAGAAGGGTCCTCCGGGGCGGTCTTCATTAAGAGGGGAAGTCCCTGAATCCCGCGCCAGGCTTGGCATCCGAGCATTTCATTCGTTGACAACGGAAAAAGGCGGTACCTATAATGCAAGCACGGCGTCGCTTGGGGAGGTCGCCTCGTGAAGGACCTTCTGTTCAGCGAGTTTCAGTCCACGGTTTCAGAGAGCATGGTCAGGCACAAGAGCGTGCTCGACGGGATGACCAAACTGCAGGAGGCGATCGCCCGAGTCCAGAGGGCGATGGCCAAGAGCGTCACCACCTGTGGCTGCATCCAGATCCAGGCGGAAAAGCATCCCATCCCGGAGGGCCTGTCGCTCTCGCAACTCAGGGACCTCCTCGACTCGGACATCCGAGGAGAATTGTGCGACCAGTGCCGGGAAACGGTGGAAGCTGAGATCGGATCGAGCCTCTTCTACCTGACCGCACTCATGAACTCCCTCGACCTCTCGCTGTACGACTGCCTCCTGAAGGAACACAAGCGCATCCGGGCGCTCGGCGTCTACAACGTCGGCTGAGGAAACGATCAAGAATAAGGGCCGAAGCGGACCTGCCGCTTCGGCCCTTATGCGCATCCCGTCCCGCCGCGACGGGCGAAAGGCACGGCACCGTCCACCGCATCTCCTGCCCGTCCGGAGGGAGCGGGACCCGGGCCCCAAGGCGCGCCGGGGCCCTCCCCTCCCCTAGGACCGCCAGTCCCACAGGGTCTGCTGGTGCAGGCGCTTCAGCCCGGCATGGATCGTGCGCGCCCGCACCTCGCCGATGCCGTCGACCTCATCGAGTTCCTCGAGGCTGGCGTCGACGACATGGCGCAGGTCGCCAAAACGGGTGACGATGTTCTCGATGACCGGCGAGGGAAGGCGCGGCACCCGGGAGAGGATCCGGTGGCCGCGGGGTGTGACCGGGGCGTCGAGCGTGGGGCCGAGCCCGATGAATCGGGCCACGGCCGCCAGGTCGAGGAGGTCCTCGCGGTCCCAGCTAGAGAGTCGGGCGAGGGTGTCCCGAGCCGTCCCCGGATCGGGGTCTTCGGCATAGTCCCTGATGACGAGGGTGGCCTCCTCGGCCACGCCCTGCTCCAGTTCCTCGGCCTGCATGGCGACGAGACGTCCTTCACTGCCGAGCTCAGCGATCGAGAGGGTCACCTCGGAGACGATCGCTTCAACAACCGCTGCCTCCTGGACGACGTGGGACACGTCCCCGACCGTCGCCTCCTGCTCGAACTCAAGCGCCGTGAGAGCTGTGGACACCTGATCGAAGATGTTCCGGTAGCGTCCCAGCGTTGCGAGCGCCTGGTTGGCGCGGGCCAGGATGAGGGAAGGTTCCTTGATCACATATTTCGTTGGGCCGCGGTAGAGAGACACCACGGAACGGCGATGTGAGATCGCAATGATGAGCGCCCCTGTCGCCCGTGCCGCCCGTTCGGCGGTGCGATGCCGGATACCCGTCTCAAACGAGGGAATCGACGGGTCTGGCAGGAGGAGGGCGTTGGCCCGGAGGATCCGGGTCAGGTCGTCTGAGACGAGGACGGCGCCGTCGAGTTTCGACAGTTCGTACAGGAACGTCGGGGCGAATTCGATGTCGAGCGGAAATCCTCCATCCATGATGGCAAGGACTTCAGGCGACGCCCCCACGACAATGAGGGCACCCGCCCTGGCACTCAGGATGCTGTCAAGACCTTCGCGAAGCGGGGTGCCGGGAGCGACCATCCGCACCATGCGGAGAAAGGCATCCTCTTCCGCCGCGGGCCGCGCCAAGGTTCCACCGCCTTCCAGATGCGCCATCCGGCGTCATTCTAGCACAGGCCCACCACTTGACAGGGCTTGTCGGCGCCAGAGGCGAAGGTGGCTCCTGGAGGGGTCATGTGGCGAGGAAAGGCACGGTCCACGTCTGCTCCGATTGTGGGGCCCAGTCTCCGACGTGGATGGGGATGTGCCCCCATTGTGGTGCCTACGGTACCCTTCACCCCGCCAGCGGATCGGCCGCCCAAAGGGCGACCCCTGCCGCATCCGCCACACCGCTCGCCGACGTGTCCCTTGAAGATATGCCTCGGAAAGGCTCCGGTTTCTCGGAGGTGGATCGTGTCCTGGGCGGGGGCTTCGTGCCGGGTGCCGTCCTCCTCCTCGTCGGCGAACCCGGCATCGGCAAGTCGACGCTGACGCTACAGGCTGCCCTCCACGTCGGGGACGAGGGCGGCAGCGTCCTGATCGCGGCCGGCGAGGAGAGTCCCAAGCGCATCCACGAGAGAGCGCGCCGGCTCTCTGGGGTATCGTCCCGAGTTCTGGTGACGGAGGCCCGCGACATCGATGCGGTTCTTGCCGCCGCTTCTTCCGTGGGACCCGACCTGCTGATCGTCGACTCCATCCAGTCTGTGGCCACGACTGACGTGGACGGGCTTCCCGGACGACCCGCGCAGATCGAGGCATCGACCGGAAAACTGGTCGCCTTCGCGAGGGAATCCGGGACATCCGTCCTCATGACCGGGCACGTGACGAAGGCGGATGAATTCGCCGGCCCGCGCTCCCTCGAGCACGAGGTGGACCAGGTGCTCTACCTCGAGGGCGACCGGTGGCGCAACCTGCGCTTTTTGCGGGCGGTCAAAAACCGTTTCGGCCCCGCCTTCGAGGTGGGAGTCCTGACGCTCGGACGGGATGGGCTTGCCGACGTCCCGGACCCCTCGACGGCACTACTCGAGGGACGCCCACGCGGGGCGGCCGGCACGGTGGTGGCGCCCTGCGCCGAGGGACGCCGGATCCTCATGGTCGAGATCCAGGCGCTCGTGGGGCCGGCCAAGTTCTCCACCCCGCGCCTTCGTTCCCGGGGCATCCCCGGGGAACGGGCCGAACTCGTGGCTGCGGTCCTGGAGCGGCGCGTGGGGCTTCCCCTCGCTGCAACCGACATCTTCCTGAACGTTGTGGGCGGCCTCGATCTCACGGAGCCGGGCGTCGACCTCCCCGTGGCGGCGGCCATCGCCTCCTCGCTGTCCGGTCGACCGGTTCCCGAGGGCACGGCCGTCATCGGTGAGATCGGCCTTGCGGCCGAGCTTCGCCAGGTGTCGGACCTCAAGCGTCGGGAAGAGGAGGCCCGGCGAGCCGGATTCTCCCGCGTCGTCTTTCCCGGGGGCAAGGGTCCCGAACTCCTGGGCGACGCACTGGCACGGCTCGGCCTCGCCGCCCGAAGCACAGCGGCAGGCACTGTCGCGGGGGCACCATGAGGCGCACCCTGGCCCTCGACGTTGAAGCCGTCGCCGATGCCGACATGGCTCGGCGCGTGATCGGGGAGGCGCACCTCACGGACGAGGAGGCGCTCTCCCGGGTGGCACCGCCGCGCCGACCCGGGGAGGTCTGGCGCTTTCCAAAGCCCCTTTACTGGCGCGTCGTCGCCGTCGGCGTCGGCGTGGTGTCGGCGGCGGGAGAGGTCGAGGAGATCAAGTGCGTCGAAGGCGGGAGCGAGAAGGACCTGCTGCAAAGCTTCTGGCGCGGCTTCGGAGCACTCGCACGGCGCGGCGCCCGCATCGTGACGTTCAACGGACGCGGCTTTGACCTGCCCGTCCTGGTGGAACGGGCGCTCTTTCACCGTGTCCCCACCCGCTCCTATCTCGGCGAACGCGATTTCCTCCATCGATACGGCGACAGGCACCTCGACGTGATGGATGCCTTCTCCAATTTCCGCGCCCACACCGTCCTCAGCCAACAGGAACTCGCCACACTCCTTCGCATCCCGGCCAAATCCGGGATCACCGGGGCGGATGTGGCAGGCCTCTGGGAGAAGGGCGATCTCGAGGCAATCCAAAGGTATTGCCTGACAGACGTCGCCACCCTCCTCCTCATCCTGGCGAGGCTCGGCCCGGATGCCGGCTGGCTCCGCCACGAGGAGGGCGGGCGTCTCGAGGCTTCCCTGCGCCGGAGGCTGAAGGAGGCGGGTGCGCCCGTTCCGGACGGGATCACGGCGGACGACTGACCGACGCCCTCGGCCGATCGGATGCCCGGCCTGGTGCACAGGAGTTTTCGGACATTGAGGCGTCCTTCGGTCTGCCGGACGGACCGTTTCCCGATATGGCGCCACCAAAATGAACGCCGCTCCCTGGCGCAGGTCCAGGGAGCGGCCTTGGGGCGGGGACGACTACTTGACGGCCTCCTTGGGGACCGGCGTGAAGACGAGCTTCCCGTCGGCGGCGTCCACCCGCACCATCTCGCCCATGGCCACCGTGCCATCGAGGAGAGCTTCGGAGAGCGGATCCTCGAGCATGCGCTGCACCGCCCGGCGGAGCGGTCGCGCCCCGAACTTCGGGTCGTACCCCTCTTTGGCGAGGAGTTCCTTCGCCCCGTCCGTGACCTCGAGCGTGAGGCCCTGGTCGGTGAGTCGCTCCTCCACCCGCTTCAGCATGATGTTCACGATCTCCCGCAGGTCCTCCTGGGAGAGCTGGTGGAACACGATCACGTCGTCGAGCCTGTTCAGGAACTCCGGCCTGAAGGTGTGCTTCACAGCCTCGAGGACATGGCTCTTCATCTTTTCGAAACGGTCCCCCTCCGTGTCCGGCCGGAAGCCGAGGCCCGTCTCGGAGCCCGTCTGCTGGGCGCCGGCGTTTGAGGTCATGATGATCACCGCGTTGCGAAAGTCGACGGTGCGTCCCTTCGACTCGGTCAGGCGACCGTTCTCCATGACCTGCAGGAGGATGTTGAAGACCTCGGGGTGGGCCTTCTCGATCTCGTCGAGCAGGATGACCGAGTACGGCCGACGGCGCACGGCTTCGGTGAGCTGGCCGCCCTCCTCATAGCCCACGTAGCCCGGGGGGGCGCCGACCAGGCGGGAGACGGTGTGCCGCTCCATGTATTCCGACATGTCGATCGTGATCATGGCATCCTCGTCGCCGAAGAGCGCCTCGGCGAGCGCCCTCGCCAGTTCGGTCTTGCCTACGCCAGTGGGACCTAGGAAGATGAACGACCCGATCGGGCGGTGTGGGTCCTTGAGCCCGGCCCGGGCTCGCCGGATCGATTTGGCGACCGCCGTCACGGCGTCGCCCTGGCCGACGATGCGCCGGTGTAGCTCGTCCTCCAGGTGCAAGAGCCGCTCCGACTCCTCCATCTGCAGCCTCTTCACCGGCACGCCGGTCCAAGAGGCCACGATGTGGGCCACGTCATCCTCCGTCACGACGGACTTGTGGGACGCGGTCTTCTTCTCCCAGTCCAGTTTCGCCGCGTCGAGGTCGTCCTTCAGTTGCTGCTCCTGATCGCGCAGTTTCGCTGCCTTCTCGAACTCCTGGGCGGCGATGGCCCCCTCCTTCTCCTTCCTGACCTCCTCGAGGCGATCCTCGAGCTTCTTGAGGTCGGGAGGGGCCACGAACGCCTTCAGGCGGACCCGGGACGCCGCCTCGTCGATGACGTCGATGGCCTTGTCCGGAAGGAAGCGGTCGGTGACGAAGCGGTCCGAGAGGCTCACGGAGGCGCGCAGTGCCTCATCCGTGATCTCCACCCGGTGATGGGCCTCGTAGCGGTCGCGAAGCCCCCGCAGGATGGCCAGCGCCTCCTCCCGCGACGGTTCCTCGACCATGATCGGCTGGAAGCGGCGCTCGAGGGCGGCGTCCTTCTCGACGTACTTCCGGTACTCGTCGACCGTCGTGGCACCGATCGCCTGCAGTTCGCCCCGGGCGAGCGCCGGCTTCAGGATGTTCGAGGCGTCGATGGCCCCCTCGGCGGCACCGGCGCCGATGATCGTGTGCATCTCGTCGATGAACAGGATCACATTGCCCGCCTGCCGGATTTCCTCCATGACCTTTTTCAGGCGATCCTCGAACTCGCCACGGTACTTCGACCCGGCGACGAGGGCCCCGAGGTCAAGGGCGACCACCCGACGGTCCTTCAGGGTCTCGGGCACCTTGCCGGCGATGATCCGCTCGGCAAGGCCCTCGGCGATGGCGGTCTTGCCGACGCCGGGCTCCCCGATCAGGACGGGGTTGTTCTTGGTGCGCCGGGAGAGGATCTGGATGACCCTCTCGACCTCCTTGTCGCGTCCGACCACGGGGTCCAGCTTGCCCTCTTCGGCGAGGGCATTCAGGTCACGGCCGAACTGGTCGAGGACAGGGGTCTGGCTGCGGTTGCGACCCTTGCCGCCGGCGGCGGTCGGCACGTTCGTCCCGCCCAGCTGCTGCACGATCTGGGCGCGCAGCTTGTCGAGGTCGGCGCCCAGGTTCACGAGCACCCGGGCCGCCACGCCCTCTCCCTCCCGGATGAGGCCGAGGAGGATATGCTCCGGGCCGATGTAGTTATGGCCGAGGTGGCGGGCCTCCTCGGCGGAGAACTCGAGCACGACCTTCTTCGCCCGCGGGGTGAGGCCGATCTCGCCCTCGGCGGGGGTGGAGCCCCGGCCGATGACCTTCTCGACCTCCTGCCGGACCCGATCGAGCGTGATGCCCATCGAGACGAGCACCTTGGCGGCGACGCCGTCGCCCTCCCGGATCAGCCCCAGGAGCAGGTGCTCGGTACCGACGAAGTTGTATTGGAGCCGCCGGGCCTCTTCCTGGGCCAGGACGAGGGCCTTCTGGGCCCGCTCGGTGAACCGTTGGAACATCAGTCATCCGCCTCCTCGGAAAGGAGTCTCTCCCTGATCAGGGACGCCCGAAGGGCGAGCCTCTCGCCCCTTGAGAGCGTCTGCCCCGACACCCGTTCGAGGTAGCCGGGGAGGCTCATCACCATGAGCGCCTCCAGCGTCTCGTAACGGGGCTTCTTGACGAGGCCCATCTCCCGCCCCAGACGGAGCGTGGAAATCTTTTCGATGGCTTCCTCGGCCGAAAGCAGCCTGGCATTCTCGAGGATGCCCCGCGCCCTGAACACACGGTCTGAAAGCTCAGGCATCCGCTCCTGGGCGAGCCGCTCCCTCGCCTGCCGCTCCCTCCCCACGATCTGCAGGGCAACGCGGGCGATGCCCTCGAGGAGTTCGGCCTCGCTCTGGCCGAGCGTGACCTGGTTCGAGACCTGGAAGACACCTCCCAAGGGCTGCGTCCCCTCCCCGAAGAGCCCGCGCACGGCGATGCCCATCTTGGCGAGCACCGGCATGAGCTGACGGCCCTCTTCGGTCACGATCAGGCCGGGTACGTGGACCATCACCGAAACCCGAAGCCCCGTGCCGACATTCGTGGGACAGGCGGTGAGGAAGCCGAGCCGGTCGTCGAACGCCCAGCCGAGCTTCTCCTCAAGCGCCGTGTCGGTCTTCTCGGCCTTCTTCCAGGCGCCCTCCAGGTCCAGGCCGCAGGCGAAGGCCTGGATGCGCAAGTGGTCCTCCTCGTTCACCATGACAGCCTGGTCCTCGTCTTCCGTGAGGCCGAGGGCATGGAAGCGAGGCGCCTGAGCGAGCTGCGGCGAGATGAGGTGCTTCTCGACCAGGACGGAGAGGTCGACGGGGCGCACCTCCTTCAACCGGAAGAACCCCCACTTCGGCCCCAGCCCGACGACTGCCTCGGCGGCGGCGTCGATCAGCCCGTCGCCCGCCGTCTCTGACATGGTGTCCGGAAAGGTGAACCCCTTGACGTTGCGGGCGAGACGGACGCGCGACGAGATCACGACGTCCTGGTCCCGTGCCCCCTCGTGCATCCACGGGGAGGCCGCCTCGGACACGTGCGGCTCGAGTGTCATGCATCATCCCCCCTTCCGCCCTGTTCGAGGGAGCGGATCTCGTCACGGACCCTCGCTGCTCCCTCATAATCCTCGAGAGCCACGAGACGGCGCAGCTCCTCCCTCAGTCCGTCGATCTCAAGACGGCGCCTTGCGGCCGGGGCGAGCGTCCCCGGCAGGCGGCCCTTGTGGCGCACATCGGTCTGGATGTGGGCGAGGAGCGGATCGAGGGCACTCCTGAAACTCTCGTAGCACTCCGGACAGCCGAGGCGTCCCGTCGCCTGGAACTGGCTGAAGGCAAGCCCGCAGGTGGGACACGAGGCGTCGGCCACCGCCTCCCGCTCGTACGCCTGGCCCGCCATTGCTCCCATCAGATGCTGGATGAGGACGCCCGGATCGGCGATCATCTGGAACTCGCCCTTTTCGCGGGCGCACTCCGTGCACAGGTTCTGGGCGAAGACTTCGCCGTTCACGATCTTCGTGAGGTGCACATTGGCCTGGCGCTGACCGCACTCTTCACACAGCACGGTGCACGCCCCCTTTGGCCGCGAAGTAGGCGCCCAGGGTCTCCTTGATGAGCCTTTGCCTTAATCTGTCCCGTTCAGGCAGCCCGATGCCGAGCACCCGCCGGTCGGCGACGCGCAGGAGCATCTGGGCCACCTCGTCCGGAATGGCGTGCGCCTCGGCCAGGCGGGTGATGATGCCCTCCGCCTCCCTCTGGCTGATGGCGTCCCCCAACTCGGTGAGGACCGAGAGCACGTCGGGCGGACAGGCGAGGCGCGTGATGCGGATGTAGCCGCCCTCACCGCGGCGTGATTCCACGATGTAGCCCCGTTCCACGGTGAAGCGGGTGGCTAGCACGTAGTTGATATGCGACGGAGCACAGGCAAATTTGTCGGACAGCTCGTTGCGCTGAACCTCGAGCTCCGGACCGTAGGTCAGGAGCTCCCGGAGGTGCGCCTCGATGACATCCGAGAGAGTCAAGGGCGATGCCGCCTCCTGTCTGACTATCTCTGATGAAATCATACCACCTATTTCCGTTGTGGCAAGGGGGCCCTTGGCGCGCCTCACCCGCGTGCCGCCGTCGAACTAGCTGACGCCGACGACCCTCCCGCCTGTCAGCGGTTCGAGGTCGCCCGGATTCAGTTGGAACAGGGCGTGCGGGTGCCCGGCTGCCGCCCAGACGACATCAAACGCCATGAGGGCCTCATCGATCAGCGTCATGATCCTCTGGCTGTGCCCTACCGGCGGCACGCCGCCGATGACGAAGCCTGTGGCCTGCCGGACGAAGTCGGGTTCCGCCCGCGTGACCCGCTCGCCGACCAGGCTTTCGATGCGGGACTCGTCGACCCTGTGGCCGCCGCTCGCGATCACGAGCAGGGGGCGACCGGACGGCTCGAGGCGGAAGACGAGCGACTTCGCGATCTGCGCCACGTCGCAGCCGACCGCCAGCGCCGCCTCGGCCGACGTACGCGTGCTGGCGGCGAGTTCCACCACCTGATGGGAGAAGCCCGCTGCCCGTAGCGCTTCCTGTACCCTTCTGGCACTCTCCTTGAGAAGGTCGCCGTCTGCCATCAAAGGCTCCCGATGAACGCTTCGAGGTCAAGGAGCGTGCCCACGCGGTCAGGCCTTGGCGAGGGCGCTCGCCTCAAGGCGTAGGGCCCGTCCACGAAAAAGAAGGAGAGGCCCGCCTCCTTGGCGCTGCCGTCTTCCAGAAGGTCGTTTCCGGCCATCCAGCTGTGCTCGGGCCCCGCCCCGACGCGCTCCAGAATGTCTTTGTAGTAGAGGGGGTCCGGTTTTGCATAATAGGCGTCCTCATACGTGGTGATGAGATCGAAGGCCTCGGGATCGAGGCCGGCCCAGCGGACCCTCTGGAGGGTTGCCTGGCGTGGGAAGAGGGGGTTCGTGGCGAGCACGAGCCGGCGGGCGTGGGCCCTCCCTTTGGACACCACCGCCGGTGCTTCCGGAAAGGCGACGGTGTGGGTGCTGAGCGTCGGGAAGACCTCCTCGTAGTACCGGTCGAAGGCCGCCCGCAATGTGGACGCATCGGCTCCTGGCACGCCTTCGAAGAAGAGACGGCCGAACAGTTCGGCGTGGGTCACCCGCTCCGCACGCGGCTTCAGCATCTCCTGTACGGTGAGAAGGAGACGCTGGGACAGCGGAAAGCCGGGAAGCGCAGGGGCGACGAACTCGACGATGCTCTGGAAGTAACGGGGCAGGAAGGCGCCCACGTCGAGGCCCAGGAGCGTGCCGTCGAGATCGAGGAGAAGGGCGTCCAGCATCAGGCGGTGACGTGGCTCCTCTCGCCGATGATCTGCCTTGAGATCTGTTCTGGGACCTCCTGATACCCGTGGAAGGCCTGATCAAAGGATGCCCTGCCGCCCGTGAGGGAGCGTAGGTCGACGGCGTAGCGAACGAGCTCTGCCTGCGGCACCTGCGCCTCGAGCCTCGCCATCCGGCCCGAGGCGTCCATGGCCAGAACCCGCCCCCGACGCTTGTTGAGGTCGCCCAGCACGTCGCCCATGAGATCCTCCGGGCAGACGACGGTGATGTCCATGACGGGTTCGAGGAGCACGGGCGAGGCCTCCTGCGCCGCCTTCCTGAACGCGAGGGCGCCTGCGATCTTAAAGGCCATCTCCGAGGAGTCGACGGGGTGCTCGGACCCATCATAGAGCGTGACCTTGACGCCCGTCACCGGGAATCCCGCCAGGATTCCCTCGGCCATCGCCTCCCGCACGCCCTTCTCGACGGCCGGCCGATAGCCGACGGACACGGCGCCACCGAAGATCTTGTCCACCCAAATGAAGTCTTCCTGGCACGGGGCGACCTCGAGCCACACGTGCCCGAACTGGCCGTGACCGCCCGACTGCTTCTTGTGCTTCCCCTCGGCCTTCGCCGTGCCGCGCAGCGTCTCGCGGTAGGCCACCGGCGGCGGCGCGTAGTCGACCGAGACACCCATCTTGCGCTTCAGGCGCTCCCTCAGGACTTCAAGGTGCACCTCGCCGTAGCCGGCGACGAGGAGCGCATTGGTATCCGCCGGCCGCTCGATGGCAAGCGAGGGGTCCTCCTCGATGAGCCTCGAAAGTCCCGAGGACAGTTTCTCCTCGTCGGCCTCGGAGTGGGCGGCGACCGCCAGGCGGAACTGCGGCTCCAGAAAGGAGAGGGGCTCCAGTGGAGGTGTGCTGGCGTCGGCGGCGAGGACATCCCAGGTCGTGGTGTCAGAGAGTTTTGCCACGGCGCCGATCTCCCCCGTGACGAGGCTCGGCACCGGCTCCTTCTGCCTGCCGTGGATGCGGTAGAGCTGTGAGAGCCGCTCCTCCTTCTTGAGGCGCACATTCGTGAGGCGGACGTCAGACTTGATCTCCCCTCCCATCACCTTGAAGAGGCTGAGGCGGCCTACGAAAGGATCGGCCATGGTCTTCAGCACCCGCACGACGGCCGGTCCCTGGCGATCCTCGGGAGGAGGAAGCAGGAGGGTGACGGCGTCCAGGAGTCCGGACGCCCCCTTGCCGGTGAGACCGGACACCGCGAGCACGGGATGCGCCGACCCGGACCGAACGGATGCGGCAAGCCCCCGCAGGAGATCCTCGATCGCGATCTCCTCCCCTTCGAGGTAGCGGCCGAGGAGAGCGTCGTCGCCCTCCACCGCGGCCTCCACGAGGGGACCTCGCATGTCCTCGGGAGCTCCCGGCTCAAGCAGGAGGGAGCCCGAAGCAGGGTCTGTCAGGAGCTGCACGCCGGGACCGAGGAGGGCGCGCAGGTCGGCCGCCACCCGTCCCACGTCGGCATTTTCCCGGTCCGTCTTGTTCACCGCCACGAGAAACGGGGTCCCGGTCTCCTTAAGCATGGAAAGTGCCGACTCCGTGCCGGCCTCGACGCCCGAGACGGCGTCCACGACCAGCACGGCGCCCTCGACCAGTTCGAGTGACAGGCGGGTTTCGGCGACGAAGTCGAGGTAGCCGGGCGTGCTCACGAGGGTGATCTCCGCTCCCTTGTGCCGCAGGCGGCCGAAGGAGAGCGAGATCGACATCTGACGGGAGATCTCCTCCGGCTCCACCTCGAAGAACGAAGTGCCCTCCTCCACGCTGCCGCGCCTGTCGATGGCCTTGGCAGTATGGAGGAGGGCCTCCGCGAGGGTCGACTTGCCGGAACCCGAGTGGCCGAGAAAGGCGACGTTGCGGATCTGGGACGGCGTGTATTGACCCATAGCAGGCGGGCGGAAGGCGGCGCCTTGCGCCCGATCCTCCCTTCGCCACAGTGTATGGGCTTTCGGGCCGGGAATCCGCCTTTCCTCCAGGCGAAAGGCTAGGTTCCGGTCTTCCCCTTCAGCACAGTGAACATCTGCCGCTGCGGCCGGTGCCGCTCGAACGCCACCATCGTCACCACGACGCCGGCGAGTGTGAGACCGGCACCCAGGACGGCGAGTCCCCCGGTCCACAGCGAAAGGACGAGGCCCACCACCCAGCTGTCGATCCCCGCCACCAGCGACTGTGGTGCGTAGTGCCAGCCCAGGTGGACGAAGGCCATGTGACCGAGCAGGGCGAGGAGCGAGGCCACGGCCCAGGCGGTCACGAGCCGGTAGATTCCGTCAGACACCGGACCCGGCCAGGGAATGGCGACGATGGCGACGAGGGCGAGGGTCGCCGACAGCACGAGCAGCGATCGAAAGGAGGAGTGGATGAAGGCACGGCGCGAGCCCACGATGCGCGGCCGCGGGCGCATGGTCACGACGAACAGGCGCAAGAACGCCGGCAGCATGGCGAGTCCCCCAAGGGCCGACAGGGCGAGGATCCACCACTCGCTGAAGGCGAAGGCCCCGAGGATACCGCCCTGCCAGCCGATGAACCCGCCGACCGAAAGCGGCATCCAGGTGAGGTGCCGGCCTAGGAAGCGCGGTCCGAAATAATGGAGCGACGCCCATGCGAGCGACCCGACCCAGCCGTACCAGAAGAGGAGGCCCGCGAACGTCGGCAGGAGGAAGTGCTCCTCGTGCCGGAGGGCGAAGAGCGCCGCCAGCAGGAGGTCGACCGCCGCCATCATGACCATGCCCCTGGCAAGGCGGTCGGTGCCGATCTCCTCGACGCCCGGGCGAAACCCTGGGGCGAGCAGGTCGTCGAGGTGTTCGGACGCCACGCGCGGCCCCTCCGCGTGTGGCCATAGAAGAAAGATGCCGAGCGCTCCGGCGATGGCCTCGGCGAGCCAGCCGGAGAAAGCGAGAGCCTCTATCCCGAAGGCATGGCCCACCGCCAGGAGCAGGCCCCCTCCGACCAGCGCCGTCCCCTCAAGGAGTACGCCTATGCGCTGCGGCAGGGCGCTCCTCCGGGACCAGTAGGTGACGAAGAGTCCTGCCGTCCAGGCGACGGGTCCCACCGTTCCAAGCAGCCACAGGTCTCTCGCCGCCTCGGCGATGCCGCCCGTCCCGAATCCGAGGGCGCTGATGAAGCCCGCCACGGAGGCCAGCGCAGCAGCGAGGAGGGCGGCGCGCACCTGCCAGAGGACGAGCGCCGTGGGATCGGCGACCGTGCGGGGGAGACGACCGTCGGGCTGTCCGGCGTTCATGGCCGCCACACCACCAGGTCCTCCTTTGTTCCGGAGAGGTGCCTGGCGAGCGTGAACAGGTAATCGGACAGACGGTTCAGGTAGGCGAGGGCGCTCGGGTTGATGTGTGCCTGGCGGGAGAGCGTGACGGTCCGCCTCTCTGCCCGGCGGCAGATGGTGCGCCCCACGTGGGCAAGGGCGGCCGTCTCGCCGCCCGCCGGCAGGATGAAACTCCTGAGCGGGGCGAGTTCCGCTGTCATGGCGTCGATGCGCTCTTCCAGAAAGGTGATGTCGGCGGCGACCACCTTGGCCGGCGGCGGGTCCGACAGGGTCGAGATGTCGTATCCCACATGAAAGAGCACATTCTGGATGGACCCGATCTCGTCGGCAAGAGGCCCCTTGAGGCGAGCCCTGAGAAGTCCCAGGTGGGCGTTCAGTTCGTCCACCGTGCCGTAGGCCTCCACCCTGAGGTCGTCCTTGCTGACGCGCCGAACGCCCCCCTTCGGCGCGTAGAGGCCCGTTTCGCCGCTATCGCCCAGTCGCGTGTAGATCGGCATCGGGCCCACCCCGCTCGCGAAGTATCCGTGTTCTTCTCTCCCTGACCGCCCCGCCCCTGCCGCCAGGGCCACGGGCGCATGGCGGCCCGGCTGGTAGAATGATGTTGTTCAACCGGGATAAGGAGTCCATGCCATTGGCTGCTGAGCCAATCATCCTCGGAGTCATCGCCAATCCGGAGGCTGGGCGGGACGTCCGGCGGCTCGTCACGGAATCTCTGGTCGTCACGAGCCAGGAGAAGATGGGGCATTTGAGGCGCCTTCTCGTCGGCGTGGGGGCTGCCGGCAGGCTCAGGGTCCTCCTCGCCCAGGACGTGGAAGCCCTTCCCCGGCGCGCTCTCGACACCATCGGCCGGGACAGGCTCCCCGACCTTGTTGCGGAAGATGTGACGTACGACCTCAGCGGGACTCCCCAGGACACCACAGAGGGAGGACGTGCCCTCGCCGGCGCCGGTGCCGGTGCGATTGTGACGGTGGGAGGCGACGGCACAAACCGGCTCGTCCACATGGCGGTGCCGGACCTCCCTCTGATCCCGCTCTCGACCGGGACCAACAATGCCTTTCCTCTGTGGATGGAAGCCACCACGCTGGGGCTCGCCGCAGGTCTCTTCGCCCGCTTCCACCTTCGGGAGGAGCCCTTCGTGCGCCGTCTCGAGCGCCTCGTCGCCGAAGGCCCGTTCGGCCGGGAATGGGCGCTTGTCGATCTCGCCGTGCTGTCACCCTCAAGGCGCGGCCAGGCCGTGTGGAACGCCTCCGACCTCACGGAGCTCTTCCTCACGCGCGCCGAGAGCACCGCCGTGGGGCTGTCCTCGATCGGGGGCTGGATGTCTCCCCTTCGTCCAGGATCGGGCGAGGGGCGCCACCTGGTGTTCGGGGCGGTGGGCGGCGATGCGGTCCTCGCCCCGATCGGGCCGGGACGCTTCGAGAGTTTCGTGGTCACGGCGGCAAGCGCCCTGCGGCCGGGCCACCCCGTTCGGGTGAGGGGGCCGGCGTCGCTGGCCTTTGACGGTGAGCCGCTTCATGTGCTGCGCAGCGACGAGGAGGCGCTCATACACATCGAATCGGGGCCGCTCATCCTGGATCCGGTGTCCATCCTTGGCTGGGCGGCCGGTGAGAAAGCGCTGTTCGGAGGGGAGCACCCTGATGGATGACCTCATGGAATCTCTCCTGCAGGTGATCCGGCGCCTGTCCGCCGAGGCGGCGTACGAGAGCCTCTACGGAGAGGAGATCCCGGAGTCTCAGGCCTCGGAGATGCTCGCCCGCCCGATCGCCTTCGATCCCCGCTTCGATCTCGTTGGCGCCGCCGAGTACGTGATCGACGACATGACCCTCAACATGAGGCGCATGGGGCACGACACGGACCTCAGGCAGGCGGTCGTGGCGGCTGGCCTGGGGGACGCTCTGGAAGCCGCCGACACGGTCTCCGATTACCTCGCCGTCGTGCGGCGCGCCGTCGAGGGTCGCCGGTCTTGAACGGCTATCTCGTGGCCCTGGCCCTCACAGCCGGTGCCGTGGCGGCTCTCAACCCTTGCGGTGCGGCGCTCTTTCCGAGCTATCTCGCCATCCTGTTCGAGGACGACGGACCAGGGACGGCCCCCTTGGCCCGCGGGCTCGAAGCGGGCGGGCTGATGACGCTCGGGTTCATCACGATCTTCCTCTTGGCCGGCGTGCTCGTGGCGTCCCTGGGTCGGCTCCTCCTGCACGTGGCGCCCTTCATCTCCGTCGTCATCGCCCTTCTGGTCCTCGCCATCGGAGTGATGGCCCTCTCCGGGCACCTGGCGATGCCTTCCTTCTTCGAGGGCCTGCTGCTGCGCCACCGGCCTTCGGGAGGCTCGCGATTAGGAAGGGTCTACACCTACGGTCTCGCCTACGCCTTCGCCTCGCTGAGCTGTGCCCTCCCCGTCTTCCTCGCCATCGCGGCCCAGGCGCTGTCGCTGGGCGCCATTCAGGCCGTCGTGACCTTCCTGGTCTACGCCGTCGGCATGGGTGCCGTCATCACGGCGGCTTCGATCCTGACCTTCTACGCGAGGGAGTGGGTGCGCCAGCGAATTGTCGGTGCGCAGCCCTTCATCACCCGTGCGATGGGGGTCATCCTGGTCGCCTCGGGCGCCTATCTCCTGTGGTACTGGCTCCTGGGCCCGGAGCACCTGATCGCCGTCACGATCCTCCTCTGAGTTCAGGCTGGGGCTACTCGTCGGAGCAGAGGCCGCGGGCAAGGTGCCTCAGGTCCCTCGGCGAGATGGAGCCGCCGGAGAGCACCACGACGATGTCGCCGTGCCCGATTCCAGGGTCCCGCTCGATGGTGGCCAGGCCCACAGCGGCCGACGGCTCGACGACGAGGTGTTCCTCGGCCAGGAGGAGTGCCATCATCGGCCAGAGTTCGTCGTCCTTCACCAGGCGCACCTCGTCGACGTGCTCCTTAAAGATGGTGAGCGTGCGCTCGTCCACCCTACCGGGGGCAAGCCCGTCCGCTATGGTGTCGACCCCTGGGAGGGCGACGACGTGCCCCGCCTCGAGCGAGGCGGTCATCGAGGCGGCTCCCTCCGGCTCGACACCGACGATGCACACATCCGGGCGGGTCTCCTTGATGGCGAGAGCGATGCCGGAGAGGAGGCCGCCACCGCCGACACCGGCTATGACGGTGCCGACCGAAGGACAGGCCGCGAGGATTTCGAGCCCGATCGTGCCCTGGCCGGCGATCACTTCCGGATCCGCGAAGCCGTGGATGAACGGATACCCGTGTTCGGCGGCGAAGGCGCACGCCGCCGTGAACGCCGCCTGGTAGTCGGGTCCGGCCGGGTGAATCCTCCCTCCCTCCCGGGAGATGGCGGCCACTTTGGCCGGGTTGGCGTTCTCGGGGACGAAGACGTGAGCGGGCCACTCCCAGCGTCGGGCACACCAGGCGACGGCGAGGCCGTGGTTGCCTGCCGAGGCGGTGACGACCGCTCCCCGGTGCCCCGATCGCTCAAGACCTTTGAAGCGCTCGATGGCTCCCCGCACCTTGAAGTTGCGGATGGGCTGGAAGATCTCGAGCTTCAGCCATACCGGACGGCCCCAACGTTCGGCGAGCACTGCGGATGGCTGCGTGGGCGTGGCGGGAAGGAACTCGCGCACATCGGCGAGAGCCTGGTGAATCAGTGATGTCAGTTCCAGCGAGGGGCACCTCCTGACAGTTCGGCGCCAAGGGCGCCGGACGACAGTTCGTGGGCGGGTGCCCAAAATCCCTTGCAGGACATCAGCGCATGAGGGCTTCGTTCAGGAGGTCGCGGCAGGCCTCAAGGGCCTCTGCCAGACTCCTGGCCCTGCCGGTCAGGCGCTCCTCTTCCTCCCTGGCCGCCTCGAGGGTGGACTCCATCCGCCTCGTCAGTCGGCCGACGGCCACCTGGCGCATGGCCAGGGCCATGTCGAGGACAGGGGGTGGTTCCTCATCGGGGCCCATGACGGAGGCGAGGCGCTCCTCGAGACGCTTCACCCGCTCGAGAAGGATGTTCCGCTCCCTGTCGAGTTCCTCGATCCGGGCATCGACCTCGCCGGGATCGTAGCCGCGGCGTACGAGGGCGAACCTGGGACGAACCCTGGCGTGCACCTTCCCCGTCCCCTCCCCCCGAAGGCCTCTAACGTCCGACGTTCGTCTCTCCAGTCTATGGGGGGTGGTCGGTCGATTCCTGCTGAATGGTGAAGGCTGTCTGAAGGAGCGAGGAAAGGACTGGGCGGTCGCCGAATCCATTCCCTCGCCGCATAGACACCAAAGGGGGTGCACGGTTGCTTCACATCATCGCCTTCGCCGCCATCGGCATCGTGGTCGGGTACTTCATCGGCCAGAACACGAAGGGCCTTGTCCCGATCATCATCGCCGGGCTCGTCGGCGCCTTCGTCCCTGGGCTCCTGATCCACACGTCGACATCCGCCGCCTCAAAGTACGGGAGTCTGGTCGTGGCCATCATCGGCGCGCTGGTCCTGTCCTACCTCGGAAAGATGATCTTCGCCCCCAAGAAGGCCTGACGCCGGAGACGGTCCCCGTGAGCCTTGTCCGCAAGATGCTGAAGAGAGCCGCCGTCACACACTGACGGCGGCTCTCCATCTCGAGGACGTCCTTGGAGACAACGATGTCTTGACCTCAAGCGGTAGCCTCGGCTTCGGAGGCATGGCGAGGATCCGACCAATGGGGTCCCTGCCGCCGGCAGACGTCTCAAGGACCCGGGTTTCCGCCTAGAGGTGCTTCCCCATGAGCACGTCCTTGATCAGGTAGCCGGTGCGCTGGTAGAGGCGGATGGCCCCCTCGTTGTGGCCAAAGGCGTGGAGGTAGATCTCGTCGAGCCCGGCCTTCCTCACCTCGTCCTCGAGGGCAACGAGCGCGCTGGATCCATATCCGAAGCCGCGCCGGGCCTCATCGATACGAAAGTCCCAGATGAAGGCGAAGGCGTGCCCCTCTTCCTCGCGCTGACCGAACCAGATCATGCCGACCTTCTCGCCGGTATCCGCGTCACGGATCGTGAAGACGTGCTGGCCCTCGGTCCCCACACCGTCCGGCAGGAGCGTGCCGAACGTCTTCCGGGAGGCTTCGAGGGCTTCAGCCTCGGTCTGGCCTCTGCCGACCCGCATGTTCTCGTGGGCGTAGTCGGGTATGGCGGCGTCAAGGTAGTCCGCCAGATCATCGGCTGTCATCGGTACCAGCTTCGCGCCTGCCATGTCTTCCCTCCAGGATGGTTGGGGTTCTCGGCTTCCCGGAGGCGGACCTTCAGCGCCCGTTGCCGATTTCGAGCTCCCTTGCCGCATACCACGGGGGCGTCACGGCGGGCAGGTGGTGGTCGAACCAGGTGCCAACCGTCTCGATCTATGTCTTCATCGGCGCCGGGGTGTAATTCTTCAGCATGATCGATCGTGAGACGTCAAACGCCACCAGGTATGGGAGCGGAATGCGATACGTGCCGCCCACCAGGGCGTCGAGCTCGCTCCTCGGGGCGTAGCGGATCCGGACCTTGCGGCCGGCCACGCCGCCCATGAGGCGCACATACTCCTCGTAGGTCCAAAGTTCGGGCTGCCCGGCGTTGAAGACGCCAGGCGACGGCTCGTCCGATGTCGCCACAGCCGCGAGAACCGCTGCCACGTCGCCAGAGTAAGAGAGTTGGCAGGGCCCGGCCTTCTCCCGGGCCCCGTCGGGCAGCCAGATGGGCCCGCCATAGGCCACGCGCCGCCAGAACCATTCGAACCGAGTTTCACCACCCTGGCGGCGAAAAGAATTCATTTTCTGAGGAAGGACATGTCGCGATAGGCGCGAAACCCTTGGTATGTCTGACTTTCGGGACTTTCTCAAGGGTGTCGCAGGGGCCAGACCCCAGGCCGTCCAGGCTGGCGTGAGCGTGGTCGTGCGCGATCTTCTCCAGCGTCTGGACTTCGTCAAGACGATTGAGGAGCTCCTGGAGTGCGTTGTAGACGAGTCAAGACGTAGCGGCCGGCACGTCCTTTGAGGACATGGAGCAGGGACAGGGCGGCCTCGGGCTCGTGGGCGACATTGTCGATCACGGCGTCGAACGCCCCGCTGAGACCGGTGGCGAGCGCCTGAAGGTCGTGACGGTCGGCGCGCACGTGGTGGACGCGGTCGTCCGCCAGCGGACGACCGCCACGGGAGACACAGACCACCTCATGCCCCGCCCCGCAAAGACGTGGCAGGAGATGATGCCCGATGAGGCCAGAGCCGCCGACCACGAGAATCCTCATCGTTCCTCTCCCTTCACCTGCCCGGTGAGTGTAGGTCTTAAAGGCGCGTGGAAAGAGCCTGTTCAGGGGCGGGCTCGCGCGATATCCTTGAGAAGAAGGGTCCTCAAGGTTCTCACGCAACCCACCCCCGGCATCTCCTTGGTCTGAGGGAGATGGACGGGGGTGGGCTTTCGCATGGCCACTTTTCTCGTGACCCTGCACGTGCTCGCCGCCGCCGCCTGGCTCGGCGGGGCGGCCTATGAGCGCTTCGTGGTCGTACCGGATGTCCGCCGCACGTGGAGCACCCCCGGCGGCTGGGCGCTGCTTCGGCTCATGCTCCGCCCGGAACGACTCGTCGTGGGAACGGTCGCCCTCCTGGCAGCCACAGGCGCCGCCATGGCGATCATCGGCCACGACGGCTTCTTCCACCTGTCGTGGGTGGGGGCGAAGCAGGCCGTGCTCGTCCTCATCGTCGTCGGCTACCTCTTGGGCGTTCGCCCGGGCCTCACCCGAATGAGGCGAGATGTCGAGCGACTTCACAGGGGCGATGCCGAGCGGCCAACCCTGCGGCCCGATTTCGAGCGCCTGGTCACCCGGCTCGACGTCATCCATGTGGGCATCGTCGTGAACGTCATCCTTGCGATATGGAAGCCCGGCGCCTGAGGTGCTCAGACGCCCAGAAGGGCGGCGAGCCGGGTTCGATCGAAGCCGATGACGATGTCCTTCCTGTCGCCTTCGCTCACCACGGTCGTCGGCGTCCCGCGGGAGCCCATAGCGATGAGCTCCCTGATGTAAGCCTGGTTCGTGGTGATGTCGCGTTCCTCGTAGGCGACGTTCTCTTCAGAAAGCCACGCTTTCTCTGATCGGCAGGGGCCTCACCCGGGCTGGGTGTAGATCACGACTTGAGCCATGGGCGCTTCCTCCTCCTGAGGGGTTGGTCTCGTCAAGGTCCTGCACCTAGGGTTCCCCCATGGCTCGGACATTTCAAGGAAGCTTCCACGCCGATACGAAAAAGCCCCCTCATTGCGGGGGGGGCTTTGGAAGACAGATCCGGCGACGGCCGACTCTCCCGGTCCCTTGCGGGACAAGTACCATAGGCGCTGGAGGGCTTAACTTCCGTGTTCGGGATGGG